>JAEEGK010020693.1_pt1 | contig 13966 bp, 7 predicted proteins | sample 8958771 | NCBI WGS metagenome assembly JAEEGK01 (sample SAMN16246547, study PRJNA631951) | gut metagenome | biome: gut microbiome; feature: rumen; material: SC-attached | host: Bos | place: Iran: Karaj | collected 2018-10 | reverse complement strand
TTATTTTAAGAAGAAGTTATTGTGTGGAGTAATATTTATGTAAAGAATTATAAATTTTATTATGGTAATGAAAAGCAAGAAAAAATAAATTTGGAGATTGATTATTTCCTGTTTAAAATAAAATTAATGTAAAATTTTAATAAAAGATATAAATATGAAAATAATAAATAATATAATTGAAGACTTTTTTTAATAAAACATTTTTCTTTTCTATTTTTTCTTTTATTAAACTTTGTTTTAGGTAATAAATTTATTGTTAATAATTTATTTTTAGAAAACAATTAATTATTATATTAAATAATTTAATTTATTTATATATTAATACTTAATTTATATTAATGATAAGATACTTAAATTTCATATTTTCTTTAATTATAAAAAAAATAATTATATCCTTAAATAATTTGATATAATAAATTTTTTGAAAAGAAAAAAAAAATATTTAAAAATGATTTAACTTATATTCTATAAACTATAAATATTCCCACTGACTTTAGTAACAATGTCATCTTTAAAATGGACTAAACCTTCTCTAATATCATTAAATTTTTTATGAATATCAATAAGTATCTTTTTAAGTTCAAACAAAGATTTATCAAATTTATTATTATCTTCATAAAAAGGATAAATAAGAATTCCATTCTCTTTATTTAATCTATAATTAATAGAAATATTATCAACAATACAAATTTTACTCATATCTCTTCCAATACGAGAAATATCTTTAACGAAATCTTTTCCAATAATAATAGCATGTTCTCTAAATAATTTTTTGTCAAAATATTTTTTTTTAGATTCTATTTCATTTAAAATTGGTTCAGCATAAATTCTAGTTCCACAAGTAAAAGAAATTAATTCATAAAAAGGTTTTAAATTATCTAAAAAATCAAATAATCCAGGACGAAATTTTAATATTCCTTTATTATTATTATTTAATTTTAAACTTATTAAAGTTTCATCTAAATCTAAAACCAAAGAAAATTTCTTTGTTGATGGAATTTTTATATAGGGAACTTTTATTGAATTATTTATATATTGTTTTATTATATTATAGGAATTTATTATTGATTTATTTTGATTTTCTATTTTCAAAGCTTTGTTTAAAAAAAAATTATTTATTGAATTATTATCTATTTTTGATATGTTGTAAAATATTGTTAATAATTCTTTTGAATTTGGATAATTATCTTTTGACATTTGGTTTATTATTATTTTTGAATAATCTACAATAATTTTACAATTTTTTGTTATTTTATTTACTATTTCTTCTTCGTTTTTTTCATTAATTTTATTTTTTATTAATATTTTTTTAATGAAAGAAAAGTAAATTTCTGAATTTGGAATATCAATAGAATTATTATTAAAAAAAAATAGTATTTGTTTTACTTCAAGAAGAAAGTTATTTCTTATAATAGGGAAAATATTAGTTAATAAAATTTTATAATCAGACAATAATTTATAATCTAAAGAAATAGTATAAGTTAAAACAATAGATAATAAGCATAAATTATTTGAAGAAAGAGCAATTATTTTATTTTTATGAACGAAAAAATTATGAATCTTTCCGACTAAAGAACTATTAAAATAAAATAATAAATATTCAAAGCATTCATTACTTACTCCACTTTCACAAATTATATTTTCATTATTATTTATTATTCTATGAATTATATCATCTAATCTTTCTTTTAATAATAATATATCTTCTATTTTAAATTCATTTGTTTCTGAATCTAATTTTGTTCTTTTTATATTATATATATTATTGTTGTTTATTGTGTTATATTCATTTTCATTCTCATTTTTTTCTTCTATTGAATCTATACTTTTTGTTAAGGAATTTGTTTTGAAAGAATTTTTTTTCACAAATATATTCTGTTTTCTTTTTGGGTTTAATAATAATTCTCGCACATTACTTTTTTCATTTTTAAATATTCTTTTTCTAATAAGATTATTAGGATCATCCATTGAACTGGCAAAATGTTTTTTAACAAAACTTACATTATTATTATCAATTAAAGAATTATTACTATAATTATAATTTAAATTACTATTAGTATTATTATAATAAGAAATATCAGAAGAACAATATCTATGTTTTTTTTTATCACTTAAATTTGATTTAACTGAATTAATGGTTGATGAAGTTGAAAGAGGAGCTTGTGGATTTTTATTGTTATATGGTTTTTTCTGTAAATTTACTTTTATAATTTTATTATCAGGACTTATTGATTTTTCTAGATTTATATATCTTTTATCATTATTTTCTATTAATTTTCTTGGCTGTTTTCCTACTGTATTTAATTGCTTAACTGCTGTTAATAAATATGCATTACCTGGAATATTTGAATAGTTCATTTTAATTAATTATTTTTAATTTTATATTTTTTTAATTTCAAAAAAAAATAAATTTTTTTTGCATTTTTATATTATATTTATATAAATATCTAAATTGCCTATCAATATATAATGAACATATATTAAATTTAATTACTAAAATATTATTTCAAAAAGTATATTAAATTAATAAACAACATATAATATACTTTTCTAGAATTTTTTATACATAAACTAAATAATATTATTTATTTCTTGTTAGTTAAAAATAAATTTTTATTACTTTTTTGATTTTTTTGATAAATTTTTTTTGGTCTATTACCTTTACTTAAAGAATAATATCTAATATAAATTTTAGAAACATATTTATACAATATTTCAAATTTTTCTCCTTCTTTTTCTCTAATAACTTCACAATCTTCTTTAAATCTTTGAGATTCAGTATAAACATTAAATAATTGAGAATAAGTATAATTTAAAAGTGATTTTAATTTAGGAATATTTTCTTGAGAAATTCCGATAAAAAATTCTTTTTCCTGATTGACTAAATTTAAACTTTTATAAATTTCAAAAATGGTTTTATTCATATAATTTTTATTATAATCAATATTAATATTAGTAATAAAAGATTGAGGTAATCTGTTAATTTGAGTTAAATCATTAGTAATTTTTTTGATTGAATCTTGAACAGCTCTAAAAAATTTAGATTTACATTTTTTTAAAATACTATCAATTTTTGTTTTTCTTAAAGGACGATGGAAATTTAAAACTGTTTTAAAATCCATAAAATTTGAATGAAATTCACTTATTGAATTATTATTTTTTATATTTAATAATACTGATATTAATCCTTCAAAATTAAAATTTGGTAAATCTATTTTTTTATTTTCTTCTTTTTCTTCTTTTAAATTTATATTTTTTGAAAGGAAAGATTGTAAAAATTGAGAATCAAACATTTTTTCTTTTGTCATTTTTGTTATTTTAAATATCGTTTTTTTTGCTTCTCTTTCTAATAATAAATTTGAATTTTTTAAATTTTGACTTTCAAAAGGAAATTTTATTTCTAAATTATTATTTTTAGTTCCTTCCATTTTGGAATTTATATTTTTAATTTCGATTTATATTATTTTTTAGATTATTTTTAATAATATTTTCCAAAAATTATAAATTATTTATCATATGATTTCTCATATATAATTATTTATAATTATTTATTTGAAATATTTTTTTTTTTAATTATTTATAAATAAGTATAATTAAAAATTTAATTAATTATTTTTAATTTTCAAAAAAAGAAATAATTGTAATTCTTGTTAATTAAAGAAATTACTATAGTCAAAGATAAATTAATTTTAAAAAAAATAACAATCATTCTCGAACATATAAAATCTAAAAATATTTTCAAAAATATATTATTAAAAAACTTTAAATAAAAAACCTATTATATAAGTAAATATTCATATTACTACTTAAAATATGAAACTTTTAATTAATACATTAAAAAAAATCTTTTAATATTAGACTAATAAATACTTTTACATATTCTTTATATTTTTTTATCACTCTAAAAAATTATTTTTATAATCAATAAATAAAAGTATTATAGCAATATAAAGAAAATTATCAACAATCTTAATTTCATTTTATTTTTTTATATCTTGAAAAAAAATAAAAAATTTATATCATGAATAAATAAAATAATAAATTTTTTAATATTTTTTCTTTTTAAAATTTAAACTAAACCTAAAACTAAATCAAAAACCCAAAAAAAAACAAAAAAAATAAAGAAAAAATTATTCTTTTTCTTTTTTAAAATTTTCCAAATTTTTCTTTTTTAACTTTTCAGCTAATTGCATTCTTAAAGCAAGTCTTCTTTTTTCTTCTTCATTATTACTATTATTATTATCTAATTCTTCTTTTTTTTTTCTTTTTTCTAATCTCATATTTATAATCATTTCTCTATATTCTCTTAATTTTCTAGCTTTTTCAGCTTCAATATCATTTAAAGATTTATTTAAAGTTGAAGATAAAGTCCCTCTGCCACCAGAAAAAACAGGTAATTTTTGACCAACTTCAAATTGAATATTACTTTCAGGAATTTCTCTTTTTTCTTTATTTAAAACTTTATCAATTGGATTCATTGGTTCATCTTCTTCATCAAAAATTGGTTTTTGTTCTTCTTCATTTTCTTCTTTTTTTTCCTCTTCTATTTTTTTTACTTCTTCTATTTTTTTTTCCTCTATTTTTTTTTCTTCTTTTTTGGGAATTTCTATTTTTGGTTTTTGAGGAATTATGGGAATCTCTTTTTTATTTTCTTCAATTTTACTGTCTTTTAATAAACTAAATCCAGAATTTTGCATATTATTATTATTACTAGAATTATCTTTTGGTGAAGGTGTACTTTTGTTATCAACAGAAGGAATTAAATTAACAGGAGCTTTTTTCTTATAACTTTCAACAACAGGATCATTTTGAATTTTAGAACTTTGAATTTGTGATAATTTAATAGCTCTTTTTAATTCTATTTCTTCTAAAAGTTGTAACTTTTTTTTTTCTTCTTCACATGCTTTACTCATTTCAATAGCAACTTTCAAATCTATATCTTCTTTATTTTCTTTCTTTTTTTTCTTTCCTGTCATTTTTTCAATAACTTCTTCTTCTAATTCTCGGTTTCTTTTTGTCATTAAATTTTTAAAGTAATTATAATTAGTGAAAGAAATTAATTGTTCAAAATATTTTTTTGCTATTTTATTTTCTAATCCTCTTTTTGCAGCTAAACAAAACATTTCATCTGTTATTCCAACATCCATTAATGATATTGATAATAGAGTTTCTATTAATTCTGTAAATTCTTTAAAAATTTTTCCCTGTTCAAAAGAATTTTCTTCTATTCCAATAAAAGATTCACAATTCCTGTCAATGAAATCTTTTATTGGATTACGAAATTGGGGAGAGGATATTGTTTCTACTATGTAGTCATAGTACCATTCTTCGTATTGATCTGACATTTCTCTTTAAAGTTTATTTTTTTTATAAAAAAAATATATTTATATATTTGAAGACATTTTGAAATTAAGGGATTATAGTTTATTTTATTATCATTTGTACTTTTACATAGGATTTTTTTAATTTATTTTTTATTTATCAATTGTTTTAATTTTTCTTTAATTATAAAAATGAGAGTTGATTTAAAGATTATCCATTTGAATATTTATAATATTCTAAATTTAATATATTTTAAAAAATAAAACTTAGTCATTTAAAGAAAATGATAATATTATTTAAATTACTCTTGAAAAGTTAACAATAAAAATTTTTTTAATTTTTGAATTAATTATTTGATGAATTGTAACTAAAAGAATCACTTTCATCTGAACTTGAATCATTAGAAAAATCGATTAAATTTTCTTTTGTAAAAATACTTTTATAATTTGTAAAATCTGCCTTTTTTTCTAAATTATATTTATTAATTTCTTCTTGATAAGAAATAAATTCTTTATTTAATAAATTATTTTCTGATAATTGATTAACATATGAAAATAAAGAATCAAAATTATTTTTATCTAAATTATTTAATTCTAAATAAATTTCATTATCAGAATTATTATTTATTTTAGGAAAAAACTTTTGACTTATTTTTTTTATTTGAGCAAGAGATAAATTTATTATTTTTTCTCTTAATAATTTTATTAATTTTTTTTTTTGTTCTTCTTGAAATAAATAATTTTCTTCTTCTTTTTCATTATCATTTTTATTTTTTTTATTATTTACTTTTCTTATTAAACTTAATATTAATCTTTGTAAATCGTGTTTATGAATTATTTTTGAATTTAAATCTATTTTCGATAAATTAAATTTAGGTCTTTTACAATTTTCATCATTATTTATTTTTATTTTTTTTTCTTTTTCATTTTTTTTTTCATTTACTTTTTTATTTTTTCTTCTTTTTATTCCTAAAGATGTTGAATGTTGGATAAATTTTCTATTTCTCAAATAATATTTACATTCATTATTATTATCATCTTTGTATTCTTTTTCCATAATTTTAAAAAGTTTTTTTTTTGTTTTTCTATTTTTTCCTTTATTTTTATTTAAAAATTTTCACTCCAAATTTTAAATAATATTTTATTAGCAAAAAATTTTTTAAAAACATTTAAATAAAAAAAAGAAAGTTAAAGCTAAATAATTCTTAAAATGAATATTTTTTATATATAATAAATTTCCAAAAATAAATAACTTAAATGATAATGTTAATTACCAATTAAATTTTTAATTTTATCTTCTTCTTCTAATAAGTTTTTAACTTCTATTTCATTTTTAATTTTTTCTTTTAAATCATCATCTAAATCTTTTATTCCATTTAAAAACTCTAAAATTTCATCTAAAGAAAAAGCAACATAACTAAAAATTTTATTAGAATTACTAACTAAATTATCAGAAATTAAAATTTTATTATTATTTATACTATTAATTATTTTTTCAATATCTTTATAATTTAATTTTCCATTTAAAGAATCATTATAAATTCTTTTATAAATAACATCCAAAAATAAATCTTTAATAGAATTAACATTATATTTTAAAAATAAATTATTATAAATTTCTTTAATATTTTCTCCTTGAACTTCATTAATATTGTCTCCTAAACAAGAAATAATCATATCTAATAATTTTTTATTAGTCTCATTGTCGTTTTTTTTTAATTCATTTTCTTTTTGTTCATTTAAAAAATTCAATCCAGTTTTTGCAGTTTTAGAAGGATAATTACTTAATTTTTCAACAATACTTTTATCTTCTTCTTCAATTGATTCTTGCTTAAGTAAATTTATTTTATTTTCAATATTTAATAAAGTGTCATTATAAATATCATTCGGAGAAACTTGGTTAAATATTATTCTTTTTGAAGGTAATAATTTTAATTTATCTTCATACGGTAAAATTTCTGAATTTAATAATATATATATTGCTTTTGTTTGAGAATCTGGTAATGAATTTAATATTTCTTTTTTACTTTTTTTTATATTTCTCTTATTTTTTTCATTTTTTTCATTTTCTTTTGTATTATTTTTTTCAGGAGTTTGTTCTTTAAAAATTCCTTTTATATGTTTTCTATTATCAGGAGAAAAAATTTTATTATTTTTCATTATTTTTTTATTTGTTATTTTATTGTTATAAACAGGTTTTTTATTATAATTTATCATATTACTATTATTATTATAAATATTAATTCTATTATTATATTTTTTATCTGATTTAGATAAAATTTTTGACTCATAATTAGGCATTTTAGGAACATTAATTGGATTAGAATATTTACCCAAAGTAATATTATCAAATTTATCATATCTAATTTCTTTTTTAGTTAAATTTAAATATTCAGAAATTAAAGAAACATCCCCTACAAATTCTCTTTTCATTTCTTCTAATTCTGTTTGAATTATTAAATATCTTTTTGTAAATTTTAATACTGATTCATCTAACATTTTCCCTATTCTTGTTAATTGAAGAGTAATATTTGATGCTTCTGATGCTGATATTATATTACTTTTATTTGTTTTTATTTCTCCAAAACTTCTTATTGAATTTTTTATTGACATTTCTTGCATTTATTATATTTATTAAATCATTAAAAATTTATTTAAATCAAAAAAAGATTGTATGTATTTAATTAAAATATAATAATAAAATAAAAATTTCAAAATTTAATAAATATAATTAAAGCAAAACCTCAAAAAAAAACAAATTCTTAATTCGTTTTTATTAATAAAAAAAAATGAATGACACGAAAAAATCTTTATCAAAGACAAAAACTTCAAAAAAAACATCAGATCCAAAAAAGACAAATTTCAACAGTGATAAACGTAGAAAAGAAATAGAAGAACAAACAAAAAAGCAAGAAAAGAAGGAAGAACAATATAAAAAATTAGAAGCATATATAAGTGAAAGTGGATTAACATTAGCATTTAATATTATTTTTGCAGAATTAATTTCAAAACAAATTTTACCAGAAAATTTTTTTTCTTATACTGCAATGAGACTTAAACAAATTGGAAAAGAAATTGAAGGAATGCAAACTAAAATTTCTAAAACTGTTGAAAATCCTAAAAATGATGATGAAGGAAATGAAGGAGAAAAAAATGATGATGATGATGAAGGTATTTTAATGACTCAACAAAAAAAAAAATAATTTCATTTTTTTTCTCTTTATTTTTATAAAGATTTTTTATATTGTTTTATAAATTTTTTTTCATTTTTTTATTATAAGTTATTTTTTTTTTACTTTATTTTTATTTAAATTAAGATTATCATTAAATTTTTTTTGTTGATGAGAAAATATCCAAAATTATACTTCAAATTATTATTTATATTTAGTTTTATATTATTTTTAATATTTTTTGATAAAATAAATAAAATGAGAATAATAATAATATTCTTCTTCATTTTTTATTTTATTTTTATAAAAGCAGATCCTGGGACAAATCCTCATGCAATTAATATATTAGATAAAATACTTTTTATAATGGACCATAATTCTTTTTTTATTTCTTCTTCTTCTTCTTCTTCTTCATTCTCGAGTATAATGTTTATAGAAACAAATATGAGTTTCCCTCTACAATATCCAAATAAAAATATAAGTAAATTAAATGATTCTTCGTTTATTATTACTGGATATAAAAATAATGCTTTATATTTTCAAATTTTTAATTTATCTGAACAAAATATAAATAATTTAACAAATGTAATAAATACTGGTATTGGTATTCCTAATTATAATTTAGGTTATTTTTCATCTAATCAATTTCTTATTTCTTATCCTAATGGAGGTAATTATTATTGTACTTTATTTTCAATTAATGGAATGACTTTAAATAATTTTACTATTGATAATTATGAAAATGCTCCTTTTGAATATATAAAATGTTTAGGTTATTCTTCTACTGGAATTGTATGTTTATATCTTAAAAATTTAAATCTTGTTTTAAAATTATTTTCATTAAATACTCCAAATAATGCAATTATTTATAATATTACTAATGCTAGTCTTCCTGACTTTAATATTAATAATAACAATAAAATTTATTTATGTTATCATATAGATATTAATTTATATTGTGATATAATATATGTTAAAAATAATATTTTTAATTTTGAAAAAAAAAATTTATTTATTGGTTTGGTTTATTCAAGTGGAACAGGGCAATTTAATCCTTCAATCTTTACATTTCCTCAAATAATCTTTAAATCAAATTTAGTATTCATAATATATGAAGAAAAATCAGGTGATGATGTTAAATTTAAAGTTAATGTATATTTTGATAATTTAGATTTTGTCATAAATTCAGGATCAATAGCAGTTAATTCAATGGTGGAAAAGTATTCTATTGTTATTGACAGTGATTATATAATAAATTTATATGAAGATGACAATTCTGTGGAATGTAGAACAATGAAATTAATTAAATGTTCAAATAAAAATATTCTTTTATCAAAAAACAATAGTAATGAATCATTTATATTAGATGATATCAATTCAGAGAAAAATTTTACAATATATAATTCAAATAATAACTTTAGTTTAAGATATTCTGTAGGTGGAAGTGAAATTAATCCAAAGAATGAATATAATTGTAAAAATAAATTAGATATATCATATTTAAATGTATCAGATTCCTTTGATTATTATTATAGTCTTCGAAAAAATATTTCTTTTTCATTAATATGTAACATATCAATATTTTCATGTTATGAATCATGTAATGAATGTTATACCAATAAAACAGGAGATAATAATATTCATAATTGTAAATCATGTGCAAATACTTATTATCCTTTATGTACAAATAAATTAAATTGTTTAAATAATAATTCTTTTCCAAATGGTTATTATTTAAATTCTTCTATGAATTGTTATGACAAATGCCATATTTCATGTAAAAATTGTACAAATTCTTCTTCTTGTGATTTTTGCAATGATAATTATTACAAAAAAGAAGATCAAAATAATGGTTTATGTTATAAAAATCCTTTAGAATATTATTATTTAAATGATAATTCTACTTTTTCTTCTTGTAATAATAAGTGTAAAAATTGTTTTGGAAGAGAAATAAATCAATGTACAGACTGTATTACTAATTATAAAATATATAATTATTTTCCTTATAAATGCGTAGTTAATATTGATAATTGTCCTAAATGGTATTTAAATAATGGAGAATTAGAATGTAATAATTCTTGTCCTAATAATTTTATGTATTCTGTTGAAAATTCTTCTCAATGTGTTAATAAAGGAGAAAATATTTTTAATATAAATGCTTCATTTTTTGATGAATCCCAAAATATAAAATATTATAAATATGAAACTGATAAAAAGTTTTATTTAAAATGTCCTAATGGAACTAATATTATTAATAATGAATGTATTGTTTTAGATAATAAAACTTTTGAAACCAAAGAAGTAATAATTTTTAATATTTTTAATAGAGATATATATTTTAAAGATTATATCATTAATTATAATTTAATTGATTCATATATTGAACATAGGAAAAATTATAGTAATATTTATAATTCTTCTATTGATTTAGTTGAATTATATAAAGGAAAAGATTTTCAGTTTATTATATATAGATATGTAAATACCAAAATTTCAGAATTAGAAAATTTTTTTGAATTAAATAATTTAATTCAAATAGATTTTTCAAATATATTTAAAGGAAGAAGAAATCTTCAATCTTATGAAATAATCATTGCTCAAACAGATGCATTAAGAGATAAGGATTATACAAATCAAACAGAATATGAAGTATATTTATATGATGGAAATAATATTATGAAAATGAATTTAGAATCTGATAAAATTATTAGTATTGTTTATCCTTTAAGAAATATAAATGAAGGAATTAATAGAATTATTTATGCTTCAAAATTAGGAATTAATATTTATGATATAAATTCTCCTTTTTATAGTAATATTTGCTTTATTTTTACAAATGAAATGAAAAGAGATGTTACTATAAAAGATAGAAGAATTTATTATTATTTAAATAGTAGTTTTTGTGAAAATAAATGTGAATTAATTACTGTTGATTTTGAAAATTTAAAAAGTATTTGTAAATGTGAAGTTAAAGATTTTTATTCTTATCAAATTCTTCCTAGTGATTACAAAGAAGAAACTCTGTTAAAAGAAGTTAAAAATATAAATAGCATTAAATGTGGAAATCAAGTTTTTAAAAGAAAAAATTTATCTTCAAATTATTCTATTTGGTTTTGTCTTATTATCTTTATTCTTTTATTATCAAATTTACTTTGGTATATAAATATAAAAACAAAGAATTTTGAAAAATTCTATAATAAAATATTAAAATTTAAAGATAGAAATTCAATAAATATTCAAAATGAAAATGAATTTATAATTAATTATAGAAATCAATCAATAAATTATCCAAATCCTCCAAAAAAATCAATAGGTTTAAATATAAATGATTCAAAAACAACAATTGAAGAAGAAGATATAACTAAAAGACTAAATAATAATTATATGGATGATAGAAATGAAAATGAATATAGAAAAAATAATTATATGATTGATGATTTAAATTATGAAAATATTATTGATGAAAAATTGAAAAATGAAAAGATACAAAATTTAAAAGAAGAAAATAACATTAAAAATTCTCAATCTTCTAAAAAAGAAGATTTAAATTCTTCAGATTCTCAACATGATGAGGATAAAAAAAAAAAATTAAAGAAAGGAAATATTCAAAAAAATAATATTCATGATAATGTATCAGATTTAAATAGTTCCCACAGAGATCTGAAATTTAAAAAAAAAAATGAATTAATGGATAGTGATATTAGAAAATCTTTAAGACTTGAAAATTCAAATAATTTTAACAACAATGAAAATAATGAAAATAATGATATAAATAAGAATGACAATGATGATGAAATAATTGATAAATTAAAAAAAGAGAAAGATATGTCTTTTAAAGGAATATTTTTTAGACTTTTTAGAAAAAAAGAAATTTTATTATTTCCTTTAACAAGTCCTAAAGATTATATTCCATTTTTTATTTCTTTTTCTGTTTTTTTATTATCTGTAAATTTCATTTTTTTAAGTTATTGCTTATGTTTTAATAATAAAAATGTTCATGATAGATTTTTGAAAAATGGAAATTTAGGAATAAAATATTTTCTTCAAAATGAAATAACAAATTGTATTTTTTCTGCTTTAATTACTATAGTTATCAAAAATATATTTAATAAATTTTTAATATTTTCAATGTTTAGAATAAATAAAAAGAAAATATCAAAAGAAAATAAAAACTCATTTATTAAATGTACTAAAATCAAAATTTTTATTTTTTATATTATAATCTTTCTTCTTTTAATAATATCAAGTTATATTAATATATGTTATGGGGGAATTTTTAAAAATTCAATTAAAAGTTTATTATTTGGAAGTTTATTTACTTATATAATATCTTTAATTATTTGTTTATTTTTATGTCTTTTGATTTCTTTATTCAAAAAATTTGATTTATTAACTTTATATAAAGTATGTAGATTAATATATTAAATTTAAAATTATTTTTTTTTGAAATTTAATTTAATTGTTATATATAATAAAAAATGAATATATATAAGAAATTAATGAGAAAAAAAATATTAAAAATAAAAAGAATGAATTTAAAATATTTATAAAATAAAACTAAAATATTTAAATTAATTTATTTCAAAAACTAAATATTAAAATAATTAAATGTATAATGAAGATTTAAATGATAATAATAAATCCCTAATTGAAAAAGTAGTAACATTTCCAATTGATAAAGTTTTTTCATTAGCAAATTCCATATCAAATATATTTTCAGATAAAAATAAAATTGTTTACGAAAGTCCTTCTTTAAATTATGATGGAAAATATAATAATCAATTTCTAACTGAAAATAATTTGGAGCCAAATAAAAAAGTAAATAAATCTGAAGAAATAAAATTTAAAACCAATTTATCTCAAGAAAAAACAATAGATAAAAAAATTCCTTTTGAAAGTTTTGAAGAAATTCAATATAAAAATTTTAAAAATCAATATGATTTTTATAAAGAACAAAAGAAATTTATAAATAATCTTCAAAAAAATTATATAATAAATAATTATGAAAATTTTTCAGAAGAAGAAATTAATAAAGCAAAAACATATATTGATCATATGAATGAAAATATTTATTCAAGAAATAAATTATTAAATGAATCAAAACCTTATATTTTAAATTTTGACATTAAAAGAATTTTATCGATAACAAATCAAGAAGAGAATAATTTCGAAAAAAAAAACCATATAAAAAAAGAAAGAAATTCTTTAATGAAAGGAAGAAAATATATTGAATTAAATGAGAATAAATTTAAAGATAAATTTCATAAACAAAAAATGAAATATGATTCTTATGAAAATTCATATGAAAATTCTTTGAATAGAAATTTTAAAAAAGAACTTTTTTTATTACAAGAAAATAATGCAAGATATGAATCAATTATTTTGAGAAAAGAAAGAGAAAATGCAGAAATGAAAAAAATTTTAGAAGATTATGAAAACAATAAAAATGAAGAACTTAATTTAACAGACTTAAAA
>JAEEGK010020692.1_pt1 | contig 13966 bp, 13 predicted proteins | sample 8958771 | NCBI WGS metagenome assembly JAEEGK01 (sample SAMN16246547, study PRJNA631951) | gut metagenome | biome: gut microbiome; feature: rumen; material: SC-attached | host: Bos | place: Iran: Karaj | collected 2018-10 | reverse complement strand
CGATGGTCATGTTCTTGTGCAACACGCCGATGCCGCCTTCTTGGGCGATGGCGATGGCCATGCGGCTCTCCGTGACGGTGTCCATACCGGCGGAGACCACGGGGATGTTGAGGTCGATGTGACGTGAGAACTTGGTTTTCAAGCTCGTTTCACGCGGGAGAACATTACTGTAGGAAGGGACCAGCAGAACATCGTCGTAGGTCAGGCCTTCACCAATGATTTTTTCGTTATCAAGTGCCATGGCGGATTAGGTTTTATTTAATCTGCAAAGGTACGGAAATTTTTGGTTGGATGGGATGCGAGTTTGAAAAATGTTGTATTTTTGTGCCAAACAAATTCAAACACCATGAAGAAAATGCTCACCAACTTACTTGCCCTTTTGGGACTGGCTACCGCCTGTGGCCAGCAAGGTTATGAAAATGCAGAAGTCAACACGTTTGCTGAACGCATCAAAAGCCCCGATGTCGTCCTGCTCGACGTGAGAACCGCCGAGGAGTTTGGCGAAGGCCACCTCACGAATGCCCTCAACATCGATGTCAAAGAGGATGGATTTGTCGAAAAGGCAAAATCGACCCTGCCTGCCGACAAGACCATCGCTGTGTATTGCAGAGGCGGAAAACGCTCAGCCAATGCCGCCGCAATGCTTGCCAAGGAAGGCTTCAAGGTTGTGAATCTTTTGGGTGGCATCACGGCATGGAAAAATGCAGAGATGCCAGTAGAGATGACTGAAGAAGCTTACGAAGTCGACACCTTCACTACCAAGAGCGGCAAGACGGTTAAGTTCCATGCCTTGGTTCACGCCAGCATCCGAATCGAATATGACGGCAAGGAAATCCAGATTGACCCCGTGGCGAAGTTAGGGGAGAAGACCATCAACTACGCCGCCATGCCCAAAGCGGACTACATCTTCATCACCCATGAACATCACGACCATTTTGACACCACGGCCATCAACCAGCTGACGGGCGACAACACCCAACTGATTACGAACCAACGCTGCGCCGAAATGCTTGGTTATGGCACCGTTATGGTCAATGGTGACAAACTCCCAATTGCCGACGACTTCACCGTTGAGGCCGTCCCCGCTTACAACACCACGGAAGGACATCTGCAATTCCACCCCAAAGGAAGGGATGACGGCTTCATCCTCACCCTCGACGGACTGAGAATCTACATCGCCGCCGACACCGAAGACATCCCTGAAATGGCTGAAATCAAAGACATCGACGTCGCTTTCCTGCCTTGCAACCAGCCTTACACCATGGCCCCCGAACAACTCATCAACGCCGCACGAATGGTCAAGCCGAAAGTGCTGTTCCCCTACCATTACGGCCAGACGGATGTGAGCGGCATCCCCTCACAATTGGAAGCCGATGGGGTAGAGGTGAGGATTAGACATTATGAGTAATGTGTTGTAGGGGTAACTGTTACTTCGATTATCTCAAATGCTCGCTCCAATCTGGGCATAATCGGTGAGAAATGGGTCCCTTCAACTAACTCGAATGTTACAGAGGCCTGGGTTTTCTCTTTTAAAATGATGGCGGCAGTTTGAGTTCGCTCTTCCACTGTCGCCATTCTTTTCTCTTTGGCGTTTTTCTCCTTTTCACCCAACAACATACAAACCTTTTTGATCCGAGGTGAGAGCGCTTGTTCCTTCATCCATTCAACTAATCCATCATACCATAGCGACCCGGATATGCTGATGATGTTGGTGAATGCATCGGTGTTGAAAGCCGACCATACCGCAAACAGACCCGATAATGAAACACCCAAGAGGGCTCTTTCGGCATTCTCTATACCCATACTTCTTTCTGTCTCAGGTATTATCTCGTTAGTCAGCTTGTTGAGGAATGCAGCCGACTGTCCTCCAAATGGTTTCGCTTTCTTGAACACACCTTCTGCGGGCCAAGGTGTTAAATCATCGTTCCAGTTGACCGCTTCTATTACGACAATGGAAACCCCGTGTTTTTCGGCCAATCCTTTCAACCCCTCATGCAAATCCTTCCTGATTCCTTCGGGTAGGATCATATAGCAGATTTTATTTGAAGATTGTTTGATGGATGACAGCATGAGAACTTATATTTTCAGTGGCCAAAAATACAAAATAAAACATTTTTCATGCCTATGTTTACTTTTCTGACAAAGAGTATTTCATCAGCATCTGTTTGGCCAAGGGAACATACCAGTCGCGGACCTCATCGGCGGTCGGTGTGTGATTGCCGGGAAAATGGAACGACCTATTGTAATGCTTCAAAAAGAGCGGCTCAAAGTGGGCCAATGTGTCGCCTTCGCCAAACAAGCCCCAGATACGGTCTTTGTAGTCGGGATTGCAGCTGTTGAACTGTATGGCCTCCAACTCGGCAAACTCCTCAACCAGGGCTTCATCGATGACGAACTCTTGGACGCCATCCTTACGGGGAGATTTGTATTCGTGCTTGCCAATGCGCTTTTTCAAGAATTCCGTCATCTGAAAGTGAGGATTCCCAAGCAAGGCTGGAATGCCTACCGTGGGAGCAATCATCTGTGCATAGAACGATCCACAGCTGTTGCCAAGCAAAAGGTCAGGCTTCTCACGGTCGATTAGTTCCCGTATGAACCCGATGGCTGCTTTCGGATGCCTCGGCAGGTCGGGAGTCAGCACCTCTGCAAGACCATCAAACGCCTCTCGTAATGCCAAGGCTGGTACGCATTGACCGCTGGCAAAGAAACCGTGTAGGAACAAAATCTTCTTCATTTTCTTGTCCATTTGTTTTGTTCAGAACCACTTTCGTTCAATTTGCGCTCTATCTTGTTTAGCGTGTCGAAGAACCGATAGGTAGCCACAGCGGGGCCGAATAGCAACAAGCCAAAGGTGTTCCACCCAAACATGTGCCACCATGAGGTGTATGGTCCTTCTATCTTCAGCTCAATCGCTTTGGCTTTCAGCCCCTCTGCAATACGTGACATCCATACAAGCGTGTAAATAAACGCTGTAGGAATACCCAAGAGATATGCCACCCCATATCGTTGCGTTTTGATTCCAAGGATTTCATCTAACTCATCCTGCAATCCACCTAAAGGCATGTAGAAGAGGAAGAACAACCCAAAGGTGCAAAAGTCGATGCATCCAAGCAAAAATCCTGGTCTATTGGTGTGTCGGTATCTCATTTGTAATGCACTCCTAATACGTTCTTTCTAATATTGAGGCGGTAAAGATAGGAAAAAAGATTCGAATGGATATAAAAGAAAAAGAGGGTGACCAAAAAGGTCATCCTCTTTATATAAGGTTAGACGATTGTTGTAGGGTTAGTAGTCGTTTACATCCCAGCCAAATGGGATACCGTCGTCGTAATCCAGGTCGTACCAGAAGGATGCACCCTCGGCCTTGGTGAACGTGCCGTAAGGTTTCACTCCGTTGAGCCAGTCTGTGGTGCAGTCAGTGCCATTGATGGTAGTGGCTAAGCAGATCAAAGCCTCGAGGTTACCGCATCCGTCAAACATATTAAAATAGCAGCTGTCGACTAATTCCGTGGCGGGCAGCACGAGGGTCTTCGCCCACCCTATCTGGTTGCATCCTTTGAACATGTTCGAATAGCATCCAGGGGCCAATGTTAAGGCAGGCAACTCGGCGGGGCCGCCCGACAGCTTGGAGCACCCGGCAAACATGCCGGAATAGCAGTTTTTGCTCAGCGTCGTGGCGGGCAGCAGCAGACCGCTTACATCGATGATAGTGAATTCGAAATTGTTTCCAGCGAAAAGGCCTGCGAAAGAAGCACCTTCCATTGTGGTGATCGTCGCAAAGTTATTCTCGTCCACTAAACTCATGATGTTGCCAGTCAACATCACATCGCTATTGACAATAATATTGGTAGACCCATTGGTGCCGTTGCCGTAGAAACGCACCACGTCGTCATGGTTGACCTCGATGCTGTAGATATTGCTCCCGGACTCGCAGATTATGGGTTCCTTGTTGCCGCCGTTTATCGAGTACTTCATTCCCTCCGAAGGATCGCTCACAGAGATTGTACCACCATTCCCCATCACCGTCATCGTCAGCGGGTCGTTGGCCCCCATAGCCGTCAACTCAAAACTGAAATGCAGAAAATCATTTTTATGGACAGGAGGAATGATAATTTCTATATTGTCGTAATCCACGGGAGCAACGGTGACGGTCACTGGTTCTTCACTGGGAAGCAGGATGGCCCAGCGGCTGGTGGGAGTTTCGGGGTAGAGTGAGATTTGCTCGTTTCCGTAGCGGGAGGGGGTAAAGGTGTTGTCGGCAAAGTCAATAATCACCTGGTTGTTTATTCCCTGGATATAAATTCTCGAATCTTTGCGAATCCAGTTGGTGGTGAACTCCACCAAGGCGCATTGGTTCTCCAATGTGGTGGTGTAAGAGGCTTTACCTGTGGAATAAACCTCCGTTGAAGTGCCGTAGGAAATCACGGGATAGGGATTCTCGTATTGTTCGTAGATGGCAACAGTGTATTGCGTTTCATCAACTTGGGTTACATCTCCTCCTCCCAAGTAGTAGAAATGCAGCGGTTGGTCGCCGTTTTGCGTAAGATTGAGGTCGCCGCTGAATTTGTTCGGGCTGGAGTTATATTCCAGTGTGCCAACACAGGCACCGTTGTAGCCAACATAGAGTTTGTCGCCATCACTGAAAGAGACAACACCAGTTAAGGTGTCAACATCAGCTCTTGAGCCCTTGCCCACGTTCACGGTGAGGTGAACAAGGTTGCCTTCTGTGTTTTGGGGCGTGGCGGGTTGTTCCTTCTTGCACTGGGCAAGGCCGAGGGCCAGCACCAAGGCTGCCACGAAAATTGCCAACTTTTTCATTGCTCGTCCTCCTTTTTCTTCAGTGCAACATAGCCGAGGCCCGCGCCAAGTAGAATGACGATACCGCTACTCAAAGGCACTTCTTCGAAAGTTTGGATATCAACGTTGAGCTCCAATTCCTCTACTTCACCTTTGGTTTGGAACAGGCCTTCTGCAGCGAACAGGTCATTGAGGCCGAACAATCCTCCAGGTCTTTCGGCGGTTCCCTGTGCCATTGCATTGGCCGGCAGCATTATTGCCCCCAGCCCGAGCGAAAGTACGATGGCTTTCAGATTCATTTTTTTTAGTTTTCATTTTGTTAGCTTAGAATTTTAGAGATTTAATATTTAAAGATTCAAAGATTCAAGATTTAAAGATTCAGGGATTGGGATTCCCCTTTGGGGAATGGAAAGCTTTTTTTGTTGTTTATCTTTTTAAATCGATGATTTATAATAATATAGCATTGATTTTGTGCCGTTTTAAGGGCGCAAAATTACAGAAAAATCCTTTTCGCGTGGTGGTTTTTCAAAAAAATCGACCATTATCCCAACTCGTCAAGGCCGACATCCAGCGGTTCGGGCAAGTATCAATGCATTATGACCAAGAAACGAGTAATAGGGATTGGAGAAATGGTACTTGGAAACAATATCAGCGATGATTTGGTTGCAGCTTTTAGGGCAAAAAAGGGAACTAAAAAGGGACTGTAAGTTGAAATAAAACAAAAACCCGCTGAAAATCAGCGGGTTTTGCGTTCAAAAAGTGGAGATGGAGGGAGTCGAACCCTCGTCCAAACAAGGAACCCCCATGGTTTCTACATGCTTATTCCGCTGTTGTTTTTCGTGCCGCGCAAGGGAACGAACGCCCTAAACGCGACCTTATCTCCTAAGGCTTCGCCTTGCTGTCGGAGCGCCGACAAGGCTATCCCGAAATTGCTTAGCACCCCGGGCTCAGGCCGGAATCAGGAATCTCCACCTGCGGGATGTCTCGTCCGCCCACCTTGTGAGCGGATTAAGCCAGTGATCTACTGTGCTTCAATCAGGCAGCGAGAGCGTAGTTGTTTTCGCCAATTAATTTTTTGCAGTCAAGATTTACGAGCGTCACTGCGAGGCTCGACATGCTTACATGACAATTCATCTTGCTGTCAAAACCATACATCCCCTCAAAGAACGGACTGCAAAAGTACAGCTAATTTCCAAACCCCGCAAGTGGTGCGAAAAAAAACTTGCTATTTTAACGAAATTCATATCTTTGCAGTTCATTACCCAAAGAAAACAAACTAAAAAGTATTAGACATGAAAAGAGTAGTTTTACTTGCCATGATGTTGCTTGCAGGCAGGCTCTTACTGGCTCAAACTCCCTATGTAAGGGTGGATGACCGCCAGACAAAGTATGAACAGTTGACCCATCAAACCGGGGTCCAATGCAAGATTACGGACTATGCCATCACGACGCTTTACGCCCAGCTTTTCGATGGCTTGGAAACTTCGGTAAGAACCGTTGAGGTGGATGGAGCCGTTCAGTATTTCTATCGCATGTACCGTAAAGAAGGGAAAGAACAACCCGCTGTTGAGGTTTTTGTGGCTTACGACGACTTTGTGGAAATCGATAATGTTTTAGAGTCGTTGATTGCTGAGGAACACAAGGACAGGAGCGCTCGAAAGGATTACTGCGAGACCTTCTATCGTACGGATGACGGTTTCCAACTTGGTTACAGCATAAAAAACAGACAAACACATTGGTATCTTGTGCTGGACCGTTACAGCGAGGATAAAGTCTTTTTCGATAGCGTGACGAAACTGAAGGACAACTTCAAAAAGGCTTTGTCCAAGTTTGAGGATATAAGGAAAAAGAATGGTAATTGAGATCCCTGCTTTAATTCAGGGGGTTCCCAAAGCGCACCACGTCGTCTTTCGTGATATCGTTTCCACAAAGGATGACAAGACGCTCCACGATGTTGCGGAGCTCACGAATATTACCTGTCCATTGGTATTGTTTCAAGGCTTCCAAAGCTTCAGGCTCGAAAGTGGGGACGGGCTTCCCCATGTCTTGAGCTATGATTTCCAGGAAATTGCTGACCAGCAGCGGAATGTCGTCCTTGCGTTCGCGCAGCGGTGGCACATTGATGACGATGACGCTTAAGCGGTGGTATAAATCCTCGCGGAAGTTGCCTTTCTCGATTTCTGATTTCAGGTTTTTGTTGGTGGCGGCCAAGATACGCACATTGACGGGGATTTCCTTCTCGCCGCCCACACGTACAATCTTGTTTTCCTGCAAGGCACGGAGTACTTTGGCTTGGGCAGAAAGGCTCATGTCGCCGATCTCGTCCAAGAAGAGGGTACCGCTGTCGGCTAATTCAAAGTCGCCTTTTTTCTGTTTAATGGCAGATGTAAAGGAACCTTTTTCGTGACCGAACAGTTGGCTTTCAATGAGTTCCGCGGGGATGGCGGCGCAATTGACCTCGATGAAAGGGCCTTTGTTTCTGGGACTGAGTTCGTGCAGCTGTCGGGCCACAAGTTCTTTGCCCGTTCCATTTTCGCCCGTGATGAGCACGCGGGCATTGGTGGGAGCCACCTTCTCGATCATATCTTTCACTTCCAACATCGATGCCGACTCGCCAATCATTTGGCTCTGTATCTTCACGGCTTTTTTCAGCACTTTGTTTTCGGTAGCCAAGTTCTTCTTGTCCAGGGCATTGCGCAGGGTGATGAGGAGGCGGTTCAAGTCGGGGGGCTTGGGAATGAAGTCGAAGGCACCTTTCTTGATGGCTTCAACAGCGGTCTCAATAGTGCCGTGGCCTGAGAGCATGATGACAGGCACGTCCGACTCTTTTTTGATGGCTTCTAACACCTCGATGCCGTCCATCTCGGGCATTTTGATATCGCAGAAAATGGCATCAAATTCTTGCTCTTTCATGATTTGCAGGGCTTCCATGCCCGTTGAGGCATCGTCTACCTGATAGCTTTCGTTTTCGAGGATGTCGCGCAACACGCGGCGGATGGGAGCCTCGTCGTCGATGATAAGTATCTTGGTCATTTTGTCGAATTTTGTGCAAAGATAGTGGAAATTTTTTGAATGCAGAATGAAGAATGCAGAATGTAGAATGTGGAATGTAGAATGCAGAATGTAGAATGCAGAATGTGGAATGCTGAATTATTGAATTTTGAATTTTAAATTTTAAATCTTAAATCAATTATCCTTATTTTTGCCTCAAATTTTATCGAGATGAAAAAGCTTTCTTTGATTTTAGGGTTGTTCTTGGTGGCACAGTCGTGGATGTTTGCCCAAGATACTCTTCCTGCGCCTACTTCTTATCGCGTCAACAAGGTGTCATTCAATATGGTACGTGTTGAGAAAGGCGGTTTCTGGATGGGCGCTCAGCACAAAGATACTGCCGAATTCAATTACGACCGTCATTCGCAAACGGACGAATTGCCGGTGCATTATGTGCAGATGCGCGAGGATTATTACATCGGTCAGACGGAGGTGACGCAGAAGTTATGGAAGGCGGTTATGGGCTACAATCCGAGTGTAAAGAAATGCCCGAAACGCCCTGTGACCAATGTCAACTATTTTGAGGTTCAGGAGTTTCTGAGGCGCATCGACAGTATTACGGGTATGCAGTTCCGCCTGCCTACTGAGGAGGAATGGGAGTATGCAGCGCGTGGTGGTAAGTACACGCGGGGCTATATCTATAGTGGAAGCAACGAAGTGGACCGTGTGGCCTGGCATAATGGGAATACTTCGAAGCTGAAAAAGGTTAAGAAACGTACTGCCAACGAGTTAGGTATCTACGACATGTCGGGCAATGTGTGGGAATGGTGTAGTTCCAAGTATCGCTACTTCGATAGGGAACGTAACGCGAATTTAGGCAAGGACGGAGAGATGTACTGCATCCGAGGTGGCGCATGGCAGCTGCCCAAGACCTCGTGTCGCGTATCGTGGCGCGGCAAACGTCTACCTGACTTGAAGAATTCTTTCGGAGGGTTTAGGCTGTGCTTGGACGCACGCTATGTCAAAGAGAAAGAAGAGGCCTCGGAGCCTGATATGATTAAGAAACCGTCAGAGGACGTTTCGGAGGAGTGATTCTTCAGAGGGCAATGTAAGGGGATTGTTTTTTGCACGCAGAAATCGCGGAATTTTGTGAAGTGCAAAGCGACGACAAGTTTGTGTCCGTTAGGCTTCTGCGTTTTCTGCGTATTCTGCGTGAGTTAAAAAACGTTTTCTGCGTTAGAAAAACAAATTCACCGAGGTGTAAGCCTCAGTTTCTTGCACCTATAGTTTATCACGGCTTTATATTGTTTCAGCAAGTCTCCACCGATGATGCCGTCAATGCGGGGCAATCCGAGTTTGTCGTACATCTCGTGGATGTTCTCCAAATCCAATGCAACGGCTTCGTAATCATGGATTTCCAAATCTCCTACGGTAAAACTGTCAATGACAAAAGTGGCGCTCTCCAAGTCGGAGCTACCCACACCAGCGGTCAGGCCTTCTTTCTTCTCGAATTCAATGTCTTCAATGAAGTTGGTGATGGTGTTGGGGTCGAAGACGGAGCGTGAAGCACCTGTGTCGATGAGGAAATGGGCTTCCTTACCATGTATCATTCCTTTGACCATGATATGGAAGCCTTCTCCTTCGATGTCAAGCAGTTGCAGCGGAACTTCTATATAGCGTCGCATATCAGAAGTTCGGCTTGATGGCGTATTTCTTGTAGAATTCCTTGATGATTTTCACGGCCTCGTCGGCGGTGTCAACAACATGGAAAATCTCAAAGTCTTCTTCTTTGATCATGTGGTTGGGGAGTAAGGTGCTTTTGAACCAGTCGATCAGCCCTCTCCAATAATCGCTACCGACCAAAACCACCGGGAAACTCACCATCTTGTTGGTCTGGATAAGGGTGATGGCTTCCGAGAGTTCGTCCAAAGTGCCGAAGCCACCAGGCATGGCGATATAACCTTGCGCATAACGCATGAAGATGGTCTTGCGGACAAAGAAATAGTCGAAATCAATGTTCTTATCGTTGTCGATGTATGGGTTGAAGTGTTGTTCAAAGGGCAGGTTGATGTTGAGACCTACGCTGGTGGCACCGCCTTTGCTTGCTCCTTTATTGCCGGCTTCCATGATGCCTGGACCGCCACCTGTGATGGTGCCAAAGCCGTAATCGGCGAGTTTTTCGGCGATCTCTACGGCCATTTCGTAATATTTGTCTCCAGGTTGGGTGCGTGCCGAGCCGAAGATGGCCACGCAAGGCCCGATTCTCGACATCTTTTCCATGCCGTCCACGAACTCGGCCATGATTTTGAACACTGACCAAGCGTTGTGGGTTTTGATGTCAGTCCACGATTTTGGATGGAAACTTTCGAGGATGATACGTTCGTCTTTTTCTGTAATGGGCATAATAATTCAGTTTACAGTTGTTCAGTTGTGGGGCTTTCACATGGTCGCATGACTTGTCGAAGCAATGTGGTAGCCGAAAAAATTGATGTTTTATGTTGGCAGAATGACAAATTTCTGTATTTTTGCAGTCTGAAATCGCAAGATTGACTCCGTCGAATCGGAGATTTCAACGAAGCTAAATGCGAATGTAGCTCAGTTGGTAGAGCATCAGCTTCCCAAGCTGAGGGTCGCGGGTTCGAACCCCGTTATTCGCTCATGGGACTTGATTTTAATCAAGGGGAGCGCGGCTGTGAGGCCGCGCTTTTTTTTATCCATTATTCCGCTGATTTACACTGGGGTGCCGCATTCGGGGCAGAACTTGCCTGTCACTTCTGTACCGCATTTTGGACATTTCTTAGGCCCTACGGCTGCCAAAGGTGTGCCACATTCTGGGCAGAATTTCCCGGTGCTTTCCGTGCCACATTTCGGGCATTTCATCTTTGCCTTGGGTTCTGGAGCAGGTGTGCCGCATTCAGGGCAGAACTTTCCTGTGATGGGTGTGCCGCATTTCGGGCAGGGAACGCCTTGGGCTTGTCCTTGTTGATTATAGGGGTCGTAGGTGGTCTGTCCGCCTTGGCCGTTCCAAGCGTTCTGCATCGCGCCGCCAGTCATGCCGCCTGAACCCATGTTGGCCATGCCTACACCCATGAAGCCGCCCACTGCACCAGCTTCGTTGCCGGCTGCGGTCTCCATCACGTCGATGATCTTGCCTTGCTGCATCATGTTGTTGGTGCTGTACTCATAACGGTCGATCTTCTTCTGGCTGGCATCGTCGAGCGAGACGGACTCGATGGTAAAGCTCACCAGACGAACGCCACGGGCACGGATAGGCTCGTCGAAGACCTTTTCGTCCATGGCCTGCTTGATTTCGTCGGTATAGCTGGGCAGTTCGAGCACGGGCACACGGTGGTTGCTGTTGCCCATCTCATTGAGCACGTTTTGGAAGGCTGCCATCACCTCGCTGCGCATCTGTTCGGTGATGTCGCCTTTACGGATGACGTTAGCGGTACCGGCATGGTTGCGCATGAAAATGCCCATGTCGTCCAAACGGAAAGTGTATTTACCGTAGCAGCGCACGTTGACGCCCATAGGCATCAGCGAGTTGGTCATCTGGTTCGGGATAGCGTGCGACCAGTCCTGGAAGGGGATAGGTGTGGCAGTGCCAAATTTGTTGTCAAGGATTTCCTTGGCGTTGAAGTAGAAGACGGCCTGCTCCTTGGCGGGGGTGCCACCATAGGTGAAACGCTGCCACATTTCCTTGAAGACAGGGCCGAACTCGCCAGCGAAGAATGAAGGCGATGAGGATTGGTCGAAGTTGTAGACGCCTTCTTCAGCGGTAGCATCGAGCACGACGCCCGTGTCGTAGATGACGGCCACCTGGCCGGGAGCCACGATGATGCGGCTACTCTTGGAGATTTGCCCCGACTTGGTGGTTTGTTTCACCATCAGGGTGTCCATGTCCATGTTGTCACATTTGATGAGGTCCAACCATTGGTCACGCAAGGTGCCGCCGATGGAGCCTGCTATTGCTTTGATAAGTCCCATAGTATTGTTTGTTTAATTGTTTATTGATTTATGTTTAATTGTTTAGTCGTTGTTGTTTGTAAAGACGCGATTTATCGCGTTTCTAAAGGTTATGGTCTTGAATGAATATCGGTTAACACCCAATCATGTTCGCCATTGGTGATGACGGTGCCGCAATAGGTGCATTGTCCCGATGAGGTGACTTCGGTCGGGGCACCACAGTTGGGACAGTTGGTGATGGAGTTGCCTTTCTTTCCAGGTTGGGTCTTCAGGCCAGCCTTGCGGTTGAAGACCATCACGTATTTCATGTACCAGTCACGGTTGGGGTCGCTTTCAAGCACTTTTTTGGTCGCATCCTCAATGACATAGTCGCGCATCACGGCGTTGAGCCACACGGTGAGCACTTCCTTGTCGCCGTCTTGGCTGAACGAATGCAAAGAGCAGTGCTTGATGCCGATTTTTTCCACCACGTTGGTCTTGCCCATACGGATGTATTCGTCAAGTTGTTGCTTGTGTTGGTTGAACAAAGTCTCGCTTTCGAATGGACGGATGGGCTTCCAGTTTTTGGTTGTCCAGGCTTCCTGAATCTTCATGAAGACTTCCCTGGCAAAGCCGATGAACTTGTCGGCCGAGAAATCCGGGTCGATGGCTTGGATTTGTCCGGCAACCATAGGACTTTGGTCTATCGTGACATCAGATTCGGCTTGTTGGTTCACGTTCTTGTTGATATAGCTTGTGTCATTGGATTTCTTTTTCATGATCCGATAGGCAATGATGATGACGACCACCGCAATCAAGCCCAAGACAGGGCTTTGGATGAACAAGTTGATGAGCCAGCCGATAAGAACGCCTAAGTCGAAGTCGCCACCTAAGTCGCCTCCGCCGGAATCATAGCGGTTTTGGTTGCCCACATCACCAAAGGCAACTATGCAACTGAGGATTGCCAACACGGTAAGCAGTAAGGGAAAATAGCTTTTTATCTTGTTGAAATTGAAGTTCTTCATCATGGTTTTCTGTTGTGGTTGTTAGATTAATCTAGTCGCAAAGTTAGAAAAAAAACAATAAAAAAAGCAGTTTTCGTTGATAAAAGTGAAAAAAGTCGTATTTTTGCAGCCTGAAAACCTCGGGAGCTTAGCTCAGTTGGTTCAGAGCACCTGCCTTACAAGCAGGGGGTCGCTGGTTCGAATCCAACAGTTCCCACAAAAAAAGCCGCTGATTCAGCGGCTTTTTTGTTGGCCATAAAGTGCATTTTACTTCTGGTTCACCACGATTTTGCGGCTTACCGTCTGGCCGTCGGCAGTAATACCTTGTAAGATATACACGCCGTTGCTTAAGCTGTTAACATCGACATGCTTCAGGCATTGTCCATTCATGGTGTAAATCTTGGTGACGCTGATGATTTCCTCGTTGGCACTTTCTTCGATGCCGGTCACTTCCAAATAGACGAAGTTCTCTCCGTCAGGCGTGAGGGCAAAGTCCGACTCGCAATTCTCGTAAACGGCCGTCAGTTGGTATTTGTAGATGCCAGTGCCGCTCTCGTCGAAATAGGAGGTTGCATTGCCGGGCACTTCGATGATTTCTGCGTCTTTGGTGATTTCCTGATAGCGGTAGAGGTTATAGTGAAGTGGCTCTGTTTCAGGAGCAATCCAGCTGAGTCTTGCTCCAAAAAGTTCTGCTTGCATGTCATACACATATTCTCCTTCAAAGTTTTCGGGAGCGAGGCAGGTGGTGACAGGAGGCTCGATGGGGCCCATGGTGCCGTCGGGACCGATGTTTTGGCCATAAATGCCGCCGTCAATGCAATTCACCCAAGTCACAATGTTTTGACCCATGACGAAGCCCGGGGTGTTGTCGCATACTGTCCTTCTATAGACGTTCGAGCACAAGGTCTTGGCCCAAAGTTGGTTGCCGTCCATGTCGAAGCCCATGGCCTCGATGGTGGTGAAGTAGGAGTTGCTGGGGCTGCTTTTCGTGTAAATCACGCTGAAGCCGCTGCCGTCCTCAAAAGCATCGACCATGATGTCGGCGTATGAGACGCCAACATAATCGGCCAACATGATGCCTTCGCCCCACACTCTTTCGCCCGTGGCAGTGATGCGGTTGACATAGATCCTTGACTGGCTTTGCGTGGAAGCGTCGGTTTGCTCGTAGGTGACGATGAGGTCATAGTTGTTTGGGTCGACGGTGCCGCATGCATAGCCGTAGTAGTTCG
>JAEEGK010020690.1_pt1 | contig 13967 bp, 4 predicted proteins | sample 8958771 | NCBI WGS metagenome assembly JAEEGK01 (sample SAMN16246547, study PRJNA631951) | gut metagenome | biome: gut microbiome; feature: rumen; material: SC-attached | host: Bos | place: Iran: Karaj | collected 2018-10 | reverse complement strand
AATTAATAAATGAATGAATATAATAGTAATATTTATTATTATTTATAATTTTAATTTTTTTATTATTTAAAAAATATAAAATTATAAAATTTTTTTTTTTTAAAGAAATTAAAAGAGAAGTTAATGTTGAGATATAGGAAAAAATTATTTATAGGAAAATTATTTATTAAAAAAATTAATATATTACTTTCAAAAAAATTAAAAAAAGAAGAAATAAAATCTAAATTATTGGGTATACAATTTAAAAATAAAAGCAATAAAAATATTGAAAATATCATATATGAAAAAAATTTATCAAAAAAAATTTTTAATTTACTTAAATTAAATTTACAAGAAAAAAATAGAAAAATTTTACAATTTAAAGAAAAAATAATAATCAAAGATATTCACAGTTTTTATAAAAAATCAATAGTAAAAACAATTAAATGTTTAATTGTTGAAGGAATTAGGCAAAAAGTTAATAATTATAGAAGATTATATGTATTACAACTTCTTTTTAAAATTTCAATTTCAAAATTTAAATATACAAAATGTTTAAATATTCGAAATAAATATTTAAAGAAATTTGGAATAGATTTAATTAAAAATAATGTTGTTCAATCAAAAAAGAAAAAAAAAAATACAATTAAATTTTATTTCAACCTTTTTCTATTAAAATATGTTTATAAAATTACTTATAGACAAAGAAAAAAAGATTATATTAAGAATAATATTATGAAATTGATTATATTTCATATTAAAAATAAAATTAATGAAAAGAAAAAAATAAATTATAAAATATCTTTATTACAAAAAAATAATTTATTAAATGATATTAAAAAAATTTATAAATGCTTAAAAAAAAGTAATAAATATGACAATGTAAAAAAATATGATAGAAAACAAATAAAAATTTTTGGTAAAAGGTTTATTAATAAATTATTAAAAAAACATAAATTGGAAAAATTAAAGATAAAATTTATTAATCAAAATTTTAAAAAAATATTTCAAACTTTTATTAAAAATATAAATTATAAAATAATAATTAATTCATTGAAAATTGTATCACATCAATATTTAATAAGAAATGTCTATTTTAAATTTATTGATGAAATAAATAAAACATTTCATAAACAAATAAAATATAAAAGATTAAGAGAAATTTCAAATAAATTTAATGCAAAAAAATTATTAGAAATTCTTTTTATATCAAATAAAATAAAAAACCTATCTAATAGTGTATATGAATTATATAAAACAAAATTAAAGAGACAATCTTTTTATGAATTAAAGAAAAGATATTTAGATAAAATAAAATATTCAATGCTATCATGTAGATTTAATGAATATTTAATTTTTTCAAGTTTAAAAAAAATGTCAATAGAATATTCCAAAAGACATAAAAAATAAAAAATATACTAAAAAAAATATTTTTAATTTTAATTTTGATTAAAAAAATAAATATTATTTTATAAGATAATAAAATAGTATAAAATGAATAATTTTGAAAATTTTTCAAATTCAAACCAAATTCCATTAGAAATATTATTAAAAGAAAAAAAAATTTCAAAATTAACATATGACAAAGTTCTATTAGGTAAAAAATATATAGAAAGAAAATATAATATAATAAAAATAAAGAAAATAGAAAAAGAAATAATAGCTGAAAAAATAAATAATGCAAACCTTCCATTAGAAGATAAAATAGAAATTAAAAAAGAAATAGAATTAAAAGAAAAAAAATCTAGAGAAAAAAAAAGGGAAAAATTAACAATTTTTGATTATGAATCAATAAGTATAATAGGTAGAGGATCATTTGGAGAAATTCATTTATGTCGAAATAAAAAAACAAAAGAAATAGTTGCAATAAAGAAAATAAAAAAAGAATTAGTAATACAAAAGAATCAAATAAAAAATACAAGAGATGAGCAATATTTTTTAAGTAAAATTAAATCACCTTGGATAATAAAATTAAAATGTTCATTTCAAGAAGGAAATTATTTATATTTAATAATGGAATTTTTAATAGGAGGAGATTTAATGAATTTATTAATAGAAAGAAACACTTTAAAAGAAAACGAAGCAAAATTTTATGCAAGTGAAATTTTATTGGCAATAGAATCATTACATAAATTAAATTGTATTCATCGTGATATAAAACCAGAAAATATTTTAATAGATAAAAATGGACATATTAAATTAAGTGATTTTGGTTTATCTAAAATATCAGATAATATTTTTAAAGAAGATTTAATTGATTATAATTCAAATAAAAAAACACATAATAAGACTTATTCTTGTGTTGGAACTGCAAATTATGTTGCTCCTGAAATTTTAAGGGAAAAAGAATATGGAAAAGAAGTTGATCTTTGGTCTTTAGGTATAATTTTATTTGAAATGCTTTTTGGTTATGCACCTTTTAATTCAAATAAAAGTAATGAAATTTGTTATAAAGTTAAAAATTTTGTTGAATATTTATCTTTTCCTTCTAATATTATAATATCAAATAATGCTAAAGATTTAATTAATCAATTATTATGTGAACCTGAGAAAAGATTAGGGAAAAATGGGATTAAAGAAATAAAAGAACATCCTTTTTTTAATGGTATTAATTGGAATAATATAAAAGAAATGAAACCTCCTTTTATTCCAAAAGTTAAAAAAGATTATGATACTAAATATTTTAATAAATTTCAATATATTGAATCTTTTTATCCTGAAAAGAAAAATATTACAAAAAAAGATTGTGAATTCGTTGGTTATAATTTTAATGGAGAAGATAATGATTCTTCTGATTTAATTTCTGTAATTGAAATTATTAAAAAAAAAGAAATGGAATTTAATCAAAAGAAAGAAAGAGAAAATAATGGAAAGTTTAATAAAACAGAAATTAATCAAAATTTAGATGATTTAAATAATAATAATATTAAGAAAAATAATACTAATAGTTTTAATAAAACAAAAAATAGCCAAAATGACAATGATAATAGTAATAAAAGTGAAAAAAAGAAATATTTTTTTACTACTGCTTTTTGGAATCATTTTAATAAAGATAATCAGAAAATTAAATCTAAGATATGAGATTTAATTTTTAATAATTGTAGAAAATTTTTTTTGAATTTACTATAATAGTATTTTTAATGCTTATTTTTAATTTGAAATTTTATTTTAATAATTTATATTTAAAATTTAAAATAAAAATAAAAAGATTTTATTTAGATATATAATATTATTTTTATAATTGAATTATTTGATATAATAATAAAAAAATTATTATTTATATATGTAATAAAAAAAAAAAATATTTTCAAATCTCCAAAAAAAAGAAGTTTAAAAATATTTTAAATTATTTTAATGATATTTTAATTAAAACATAAAAAATATACCCAAAATAAAAAATGAATATACATTTAATTTACGAGGGTAACAAATATGAATTTGACATTCCAATAAATGCTACAATTCACTATATAAAACAACTTTCATTAAAAATATTTAAACCTGAAGAAAAGAATATAAATTTAATGTATAATAATGAAAATTTAAATAATTACAATGAAAATTTACTTTTAAATAAATTTGTTCCCGAAGGAGAAAAAAAAATAATAATTCATTTAGAAAAACCAGATTTAAATATAAAAAATAAAATAAATCAATCAAATATTTCAACATCAGATACAAATAATGTAAATGACAAATATTTTCAATCAATGAGGAAAAAATTTATGAAATTTAATTCAACATATTTAAAAATAATAAAAGAAATATCAAACTTTGATGAATTATTAGAAGAATATATTGAAAAAATAATTTTAATGATAAGAGAATATGAAGAAAGTATTTTAAAATTAAATGAAAAATTAAATGATTTTTATAATAGTAAAAGTTATGATAAATTAATTGAAATTTTTGATGAAAATCAAAGTGTTGGTTTAACTGAAAAAGATTTAAAGAAATTAAATGAAGAAATTGATTCTTATATTATTAATTATAAATATTTAATAACTCAACATAATTTTCAAGTTAATATTCTTGATTTCATGGAACAAGAGATTGATAAATTTAAATATGTTAAAATTAAATTATTTAAAGTTCAAAATGAAAAAAATTATGAAGAAATTGTTATATTTTTAAATAAAATTTTTAGTGAATTACTTTTACAAAATAAATCAAGGAATTTAAATAATAAAAATTTTGAATTTGAAAATAATGAAAATAAAACTGATACAAATGTATCATCAATATTAAAAAAAATAGGAAAAAAAAATAGAAAGGTAATAAATCACTTCCCAAGAATTGAAGTCAGAAGAAAAAATAATTCTCCTTTAAATTATTATTCTCAAACAGATAGAAAAATATTAATTAATAATAATAGTGAAAATAATATAAATAAAACTAAATTAATAAGACTAATAAAAGATACTGAAAATAATATTTTTCCTTCAGCTTCAACTAAAAATTTATCACCTTCATATAAATTAAATTCTAAAAAATCAAAAGTAATATCTCCTTTAGAATCAAATAATTCAATAACAAATATAAATAAAAATATTTTACCTGGACTTGATGCTGTAAAAAGTGAAACAAAAACTGAATCAAGTCAAGTTCCAACTGTTACTTCAACTGAATTAAAATTAAAAAAAAAAAATAATAATAATACTAATAATAATATGAAAAATAATACAAATTATAATATCAATAATAATACAAATAATAACATCAATAATAATACGAATAATAATAATATGAATACTAATAATACCAATATTAATACTAATAATAATATAACTAAAAAAAATAATATTTTAAATATACCAGATGAAATTAATGAAAATAATTCAAGAAATAAAAAAAATAGTATTTTATATAATGATAAACAAAATCAATCAATGAATATTATAAATAAACCTAAAATAATGGATAAAATTTTTGAAAAAAAAATTTCTTCTCGTAATATTAAAATTAAAGATAATAATGATAATTCTTTTAATAGAACAGTTTTTCATAAAGAAGAAAGAAGTGATTCTGAATCAAAATTTGATACTCTTAGTCCTACTAAAAAAAGATTAACTAAAATGTTTATCTTAAATGATTTTTCAAATTCTATTTCAAATACTAATTTGTTAGATTCTAAAATATCAAAAAACGACAAAAGTAAATTAGAAGGAATTAATACTAGTCAAATTAATAAAATGATAAATAATAATAGTGGTAATAATTCAGTGGATATTAAAGAAATAAAAAATGAATCAAAAGAAAAAGAAATAAAATCTAAATTTACAATAATTAAAGAAGAAAATGAAGAAAATCATAATAGTATTATAAATGAAAATGAAAATACTATTAATAATATAAAAAATAGTAAAGAAATTAATAAAGAAATTGAATCTTCAAATAAAATTAATAATAAACTTTTTAATGAATTAAATCAAAATAAGAATGCAAAATCAAGCATAAAAGTAAATGATTTAATAAGAAAAAAATCAGAAAACTGTATTTTAGAAAATAAATTAATAAAAACAAAAAATTCTTTTCATCATAGAGAAATGAAAAGATCTATAACAAAACAATCTTTAATGAAAACAAATTTTCTAAGTAAAAATTCAATTAAAGAAACTAATGAACCAATATTTCAACAGATAAAAAATGATTTATTAAAGAAAAAAGAATCTATTAAAATAAATAAAAATAATGATGAAATAAAAATAGATGATACTAAAAATGAAAATAATTTTAAAAAAATTGAAAATATTGAAAGACAAAAAAGACAAAGACAAAGAACTTCAAGAATAATTCAGAAAATAAATATTGATTCTTATGAAGATACTATTATAAAAAGAAAATTAAATAATAAAGAACAAATTGAAAGATTAACTAAAGATTTATTATATCCAGATAATAAAGGAAATAATTATTTAACTATAAATGATACAAATAAAGAAATGAAAGAAATTGAAAAAGAAAAAGAAAATTTATCTTATGATGATACTCAAAATAATAATAATAATGCAAATGAAGAATTAAAAAAAAAAAAAAAAAAAGGTGTTAATTTGTTTGACTTTATTATATAAATATAAGAGTAATTTAATATATTTTTATATATATATAATAATTATTTCATTATGCTATTTTATAGATTAAAAAAATTTAAAAAATTTCAATTTAAAATATATAAATAAAAATAAATCAAAAAACAAAAATTAAAATTGAATAAAATAAAAGAATTAAACAAATTTAACAAAAATGAAAAAAAAAGTTAAATTTCAATTATTTGAATTATCTTTTTCACTGATATTACTATTTTCAATTTTATTAGTATTTTCACTATTATTAACATTATTATCATTATTATTATTATCAATATTATCATAATTATCATCTAAATATTCTTCATCTCTTTCCATTATATCATCATCCATTTCTTCACTTTCTTCTTCTTCTTCTTCATTATCATTATCAATATTAACTTTTTCAATTATTTCTTCATTAGAAGATCTATGTTGATCTTTCCAAGAAGGTAAAAACAAAGGACTTTTTTTATCTAAACTTTTCCTAGCAAAAGTATCAATAGCATTTAAATCATTTAATTCAGCATTTTTTAAATATATCATATAATAAGTATAATTCCATAAATTATGAGTTATCTCATTATGTGTTTTAAAATCTTCTTTATTTTTTTCTAAATTTGCTCTTGTTTCATCACAAATAAAACAATGATTATATTTATCCATTACTTGAATTCTTTCTTGTTCTCTCATTTCTGCAAAAGTTCCTAAAATAATACCAAAAACTAAATCAATCATAATAATAATACAAATTAAAAAATATGTAACATCAAAAAATACTCTTTTAATATAATTAGTAGTATGTCTTTCAAAAGACACTTTAATCATCATATCTCCTGTACCACCTCTTGCTCTTATTCCAGCATCAATATTAGTTAAGAAACAAAATACTAAAGAAGAACAAAAATTATCATCTTGATCTTCTAAAGTTGTTGCATAATTTGAATTAAAAAAAAAGAAACCAATATTAGTATAAAAATATACTAAAATTACTAAAAGAATTAATGTTGCTAATAATTCTGGTCCTTTCACATAAATTGATAATGCTATTCCTTTTAATGTTGGATTTAAATTTACTATTGCTAATAGGAAAAAACAATATACTATTTCACCTCTTTTTAATGAAACTCCTACTAAACTTATTAAAAATATAAATATTAATGTTGTTATGTATCCTCTGAAAAATACAGAATATAATAATGATATTTCTAATTTTTTCCAAAAATTTAATTCATTTATATTTATATTTTTTTCATCACAATATTTAATTTGATCTAATTGATAATATAAAGGTAATTTTACAATTAACCATAATATTATTAAAATTCCAATTAAAGCACAATAAATATAATCAATTAAATTATAAATTGAACCCCAATTTTTAATTGATTCATCTATTGCATTACTGAATTTTTGTTGAATTGATATTAAATTTCTTAATCTTGAACTATCATTAACTTCAATTTCAGTATAACCTTTTAAAGTATATAAAAGAAAAATTGCAAATAAAACTGCATAAATATAAACAAAAATTTGAACATATACATAATCAATTGATAAAACAAATTTTGTTAAAAAATTAACATTTGAGTTTTTAAAATAATTTATTTCTTCCATAAATAAAGGAATAGTTCTTAATAATTCATTTTTTTTACTTGATTCACTTGTTCTATTAACATTATAAACAAACTCTTCTTTTGACATTTCAGATAAATAAGTTATTTCATAAGGAATAGTAAAAATAACTTTTTGCCTTTTTTTCTGAGTTGGAATTTTAATTTCAACTACTTTTGTAATTGATTCAAAAAAACTTACACAATAATAACTTTCAATAACTCCAATATTAATTGATCTTTGCTTTTCATTTATTAAATTAATAGGAGCTACTTGAAATGTTTGTACACTTCTTACTTTATTAAAAATTTCAAATTTTTTTTTTGATTCTTCTAAAGGAATTTTGTGAACATGTTTTATTAATTCTTCTGCTTCTGGGGAATCTTCATATATACATAATAATTTTAAATATTTATAAAAAATATTTGTCAAAAAAAATTCGTCACTATTTTTTGAAAAATCTGTTTTAAAATATTCTTTTTGAAAAAAATCATAAACTGTATAATCAAAAACAAACATTTTTTGTTCTATTTGTTTTTCTGAATAATTAGAATAATATTTTTTATAATTTTCATCATGAATTGTTCTAGTATAAAAATAATATTTTAAAGTATTAATAATTGTATTTAAAACTTTATTAACAGTTAAATATTTGATTATAATTTTTTGTATTTCAATATTTTTTTTTTCTTCAACTATTGAAATTAAGAAATACATTAATAATAAGCGAGTTTTAAATGCATGTTCTTTTTTTAAACTTTCATCAAATAAAATTTCAGAAATAATTTGGACAAAATTATTAAAAGAAAATAAAAATGTATCATTATTTTCTTTTGCTCTTTCTTCTTTATCATCTAACAATATTTCAAATTGATTTCCTTGAATAATTTCAACTAATAAATCAATAATTACTTCTAATATATCATATAAATTTTGAATATGTGCTTCATTTCTTCCTTTATTTGTTATAATTAATAATTTATGAAGTGTATTTATTAAAAAATTAAAAAAACTCATTTGATAAGTACGATAATAATTATTATTTATATTTTCAAATTCATTTGTTCTAAATAATTTACAATCTTTCATTATTGAAAATTGATATATTAAATTACGCAATATTTTCTCTTGGAAAAAATTATTATGTTGTTCACATAAATATTTTAATATTTTTAAATTATTATATATTGAAATATGCATTTGTTGAAAATGTTCAAATTCTAAACTAAAATCACATATAAATAACTTAACAAAATTAGAATAAGTATAATTTTGAATTTTATGTAAAAATCCAATATTTTTTGTTTTTTTTCCACCTAATGCATAAATTATATCATGTTGAGTATCACTTGTTTCTAAAGATAATAATTTATATAAAATCATAAAACTTTCTTCTTGATATTCTTCTTCATCATTTGATAAATTTGCTAATACACAAACAAATAATTTTCTAAAACTACTTTCATATTCTGCACATATTTCAGGAAGAGATAAAAATAAACATGAATTTTCTTGATCTAATGAATTTTTTTTTTTTTTATAAAATTCAAATATTGAATCTATTTTTTTATTTAAACTATCTTTATCATATTTATTATCATTATTATTGTTTTCATTAATATTATTATTAGTATTATTTTGAATTAGTTCATTAGAAATTACATTATTTTTATCAAATTTTGATATTTGATTATCACTTCTAATTGAATTATTTGAATTATAATCATTTAAATTAAAATTTCCATTTAAAGTATGAGAATTACTTTTTTTTAATCTTAATAAATCAATTTTTTTTTTCTTTTCAAAATCATCTCTTGAATTTAATAATTGAATTTCACTACCAATATAATCATTTTGTATAATTTCAGGATTATTAATAGAATAATTATTAATTAAATCTAAAGTCTTAGGATAAATAATATAATTTAAAAAATGTTTTTCAAGGATAATATATAAAGTAGTATAATCAAAAGGAGAAGATTTTTTTTTTTGTTTTAATTGAAAATAATCTTTTAAAGAAGTTTCAATATTATTTTGTTCTAAAAATTTTTCAGTATCAAAATTAACAAATTTAGAACTAGATAAATCATAAAATAAAGATAAATTTAATTCAAAAAGGAAATTTTTAGTATATAACATTTTCATAATTAAATCATAAATTTTAGCACATTTACTTCCTTGATACCCATGTAGAAAACAAAATAAAGTTTTAATCATTGAAGTAGCAGGAATAAATAAACCTTTAACACAATATCTAATAAAAGATTTAATATTATTAGAATTTTTTTCATAAATATCTTTAATTCTTTTAAATTCTCTTCCCCAAATTTTAATTGCCTCTTCTCCTAAAATAGCATTTTCATCTTCTTCTTCTTCATTTGCTTTATGTAAAAAATAATAAAAAGTATAATATTTAGAAGGGAATTGATAATTAGAAATTAAAGGATAATTTTGAATATATAAAAAACTATCTCCATATTCTCCAATTGCATTTACATAAGTGGTATTATCATTTAAACCTTCTGTTTTTTGTTCAAATAATTTTGTTATTCTTTCATTATCTCTTATAAATGTTTTAATTGTACTTTTTTTTCTTATAGCATGATGTTTTTTTTTACTATTTGTAGTATCATCATGAAATTGCTCAAATGATGTTTCTTTTTCTTCTAAATTTAAATCTGATATATTTGGTGGTCTGTAATAAGGACTATATTTAAATTTTTTTAAATATCTTAATATTTCTGTTCTTAATTCTAAATTTATTGAAATATCATTTAAAAATTTTTCTAAAAATCCAAAATTTATTAATGAAGTTATTCTTGTTCTATCTATATGTTCTCTTGAATCATATGTTTTATTTATTAATATTAAAAATAAACATATATTTGTATGTGATATATTTTCAAACTCTATTGATGTTATTAAATTTTCTACATTTTTTTTTATTATTTTACGAGATAATATTGGATTTGCTTGAGTTGTTTGAAGTGTTAATTTTATTATTATACTTAATAATAAACGAAGAAAATTATTATTAAAATCTTCTTCATATAAATTTCTATCTTCATCTTCTTCAAAATCAATATTAAAACTTAAAAAATAATTAGTTAATATTTTAATAATATGTTTTGGAAAATTTATAATTATATCATTTTTATAAATTAAATCTGAACAATATTCAAATAATCTAAAAATATCTAAAACATAATCTTTAGGAATTTTTAACATACCATTTATAATATAATGACTCATTATAATTAATGCATTATCACTATTTTTATCAACAAAATATCTTATTAAAGTAATATAATTACTTATTAAATTTTTATCAATTGTTTTAACTCCTTCAAAATTTAAAATATATAAAAATTTAGTAATACAGAAATAATAATTATTTTTTAATAAATAATTTTTATCATCATTTTTTTTTACATATTTTAAAACTCTATCAAGTGATTTTGTTACATTAGTTATTAATTCATCACTGTCACATTCTCCATTATAAAAAGATAAATATGAATTTTCTAAAAATATACTTTCTTTATTAATTTCATGTGAAAAACTCATATTTATAATTTCTAAATATTCATTTGAATGTAATTTTGTTTTTTCTTGAGTAAAAGTAAAATTATCATAACCAAGAATAAAATAACTTAAAATTTTCATTCCATGAGAAGTAATTTTTTTTACTATTTTTCTTTGTTTTTCTTCAATTGCTTTTCCTTTTGAAATTGTTAAAACATAAAATAAAATTCTAATAATTAATCTAATCATAATTCTTCCAGCTTCATTTTTAATAAAAAGAAAAGCCATATCATCTAATTTATTATCATTACCATTTAAATTATTTAAAAAAATATCATCATTATAAGATAAAGTCATATAATGAAAAGTTTTAATTAAAATAAAACAAATTTTTAATTGATATTCTTTATGAGGATATCTATTAAAAAATTCAAAAATTTTTTCAATAGAAAAACAAAATTTTGCAATCATAGAAGGTTTAAAAAAATAATATTCACTTAATTTTTTTAAAATACCACAAATTTGAATAAAACATTCATATACATCAATAGTTTTAATATCATAATTAGAATAATTATCGAAAATATCAATTAAAAAATAAATAATTTCTTCATTTCCAGGAAAAAAATTTTGATTAAAATTAGTTAAACATTTTCTTTGAATAGGATTAAAATTTTCTAAATCATAAATTTTAAATTTTGGCATTTGACAAGTAATATGACCAATATAAACTTTTTTAAATAAAGTTAAAAATGTTGAATAAAAACACCAAACTGGTTTTTCATCAGCAAAATTAGTATAAGTCAATATTTTATTTAACATTTGTGAATTAATTTTATTTCTTATTTCATTACAAAAATATCTTAAAGGATGATGTTTAATTTTAGAAGCAATTTTAGAAAAAAGATGTAAAGAAAGATAAAAATTAGTACCTAAAAAATTTTTTTTAATTCCAAATTTTGGTGAATCATTATTTAAATTATCAAGTTGATTATAAGTATATTCAAAATTAGAAAAAAGAATTTTATAAGAATTCTTACTTAAAAACATTGTATTAAGTAATTTAATAGGATCAATATTATTAATAAATGAATTATTATCATCTAAATTTTCTTCTAATTTTCTAAAAATTTGTTTTAAATCAGTATGACAATTTCCATCATTAATATCTTCACATTCACAAGTTTGTAACATTTCATATCCTTTATCTAATTTATCTCCTTTTTCAAAACCACATAATTTTAAACAAAATTCACAAACACATTTTCCATTAATATTATATAAACTATTTAATCCTGTTCTATCACACCAATCAATATAAGGACATTCATTTGTATTTTGATTTTGAATAGTTTTTTTCTTTGAAACATTAAATAAATGCAATTTTTCACCACAACCACAAATAATATGATCAATATCATCTGAATATTTTACTATATGATTATATGATTTATGACATTTTTCAATACATTCTAAACAAATTGGATGTATTAAATTATCATCACATGTTAAACAATATGCATATTGTATTAATTCTGGAGATCTCTTTATTCCATATTTCATTACTGAACAATTTTCTATTTTTTTAAATTGTTTTATTATTTCTTTTCCGTTTAATGGAATTTCTTTATTTGATATTAAACTTCTTGTTATTGAACTATGTTCACTTTCTTCATTATTTGAATTATTAGTTAATAATTCATCCATTTTTTATTTTTTTTTTATAATGTAAATATTTTTTCTGTTTTTAATTTGATTTTTAAAATTGATTTAATTAAAAATATTATTATTATTTTGAAAAAAAAGTAATTTAAATAAATGATAAAAAAACAAAAATCAGTTGTTTTAAAAAAAACTAATCAATTTAATAATTTAAAACCAATATTTGATAAAAAACATGTATTAATAAATGATAATTCAGAAACAGATAAAACAATAAATCTATTTCAAAAAAAATTAAAAAAAATGACATCAATTAGAAATAATACAACAAAAAATACAACATCAGAAAATAATAATAATGATTCTTCAAATATTATATCCCGTCCTCAAATCAATTTTATTGGATTGTTAGATGAATTAAATAAAATAGAATTATCAAAAAAAAAAAAAGAAAAATTAAAAATATTAAAAAGTTCTAAATCAGTTGGTTCAATGGTAAAAGAACCTATTTTAAAATTTAATTTATATACTGATTTTTCTAATAAAATACCAAAAAAACATAAAATATTTATTAAAAGAAAAAATAGAACTTTTTCTCATAATTTAATTGATTCTAGATTTAGAATTGAACATTTAAATAATCATGAATCAGTTAGTGAATTTATAATTAAAACTAATAATATTGCAAAAGAAAAATATGAAATTGAATTAAAAAAAGAAAGATTAGCTAATTTAATTGATATTAAAGAAAATAATTTAAATTTAGTTAAAAGTAGAATTAAAACAATTAAAGAGGCAAAAGATTTATTTGAAAATAAATTTTTAGATAATTTTAATGAATATATTAAGCATTTAAATATTTTAATTAAAAATGAACAAAAAGAATTAATGGAAATTGAAGAAAGGAAAAAAAATGTTAAAAATGATTTATATTTTCTCGAAATTAAAATATATGAAAAACAAAGAGAATTAACACATCTTCATAATTGGTTTTTATTTTTTATTGAAGTGAAAGAAAAAAAAAGGAATATTAATTTAAATATTGAATTTATGGATAGATTAAAAAAAACATTAATTTTTAATACACCTGAAGATTTTTTAGAAAGTATTAATTTTCTAAGT
>JAEEGK010020688.1_pt1 | contig 13968 bp, 12 predicted proteins | sample 8958771 | NCBI WGS metagenome assembly JAEEGK01 (sample SAMN16246547, study PRJNA631951) | gut metagenome | biome: gut microbiome; feature: rumen; material: SC-attached | host: Bos | place: Iran: Karaj | collected 2018-10 | reverse complement strand
TTCCAGCCGGATGTTTTTCTCCCAATAAATAAGGAACAAGCGGATGCATTCCGGCAGTTGTAAATAAAACAGAAGGGTCATTTTCAGGAATTAAAGACTGTCCTGAAATTTCTGCGTGATTCTTAGATTTAAAAAACTCAATATATTTTGAGCGAAGTTCATTAGCGTTCATAACTTTCAATTATAGCGAATTTATAAAATGTATACAACGACAAAAAATTTTGATAGAATCACGGCTATGAGTGAACGATGTACCAGATGTTTTAAACCGCTGTCTAACTGTTTGTGTAAATATACCCAGGAAATTGACCCGGGAATTAAGTTTGTTTTATTAATGCACCCAAAGGAAGCCAAAAGACAGAGAACAGGAACAGGAAATCTGGCTCATATTTCACTAAAAGATTCGGAAATTATTGTAGGCCTGGATTTTTCTAAAAATGAAAGGCTGATGTCTCTGCTGAATAATCCTGAATATTATGCAGTTTTAATGTATCCAGGGGAAAATGCCTGGACTGCAAAAAATGAAAAACTAAAAGAAACCTTAAAAGGACGAAAACTGCTTGTAATTATTCTGGATGCAACCTGGTTCTGCTCAAAAAAAATGATTGAACATAATCCCTTTCTGCTGGAACTTCCACGTATTTCCTTTTACGGAAATTATACTTCTATTTTTACCTTTAAGCATGAGCCTAAACCAGAATATATTTCGACAATTGAATGCTGCTATTATTTTATAAAGGAAATGCAGGATAACGGTCTGGCAGATAAAAATGTAAATCCGGAACCGCTGATGAATGTCTTTAAAGAGATGATTAAGTTTCAGCTTAGGGCTGAAAATGAAAGGATTCTGGGTATCAGACCGAACTCGCACAATTATGACATTCATTATACAAAACTGCGCGAGATTCCTGATTTTAATTAAAAGAATTAAAATCAGTTGTATGGACGGACTCCAGTCGGCTCGTATTCTCCATTAAGTACTGCAACCATAGCCTTTAAAGTATCATCACAACGCCAACTGTAACCAAGAAGAATTGTATCTGCCCAGGCAAGGCTGTCTGTAATTACCGGCGACATAGTTGAAAAAATTATTACCTTTTTATTTTTATCCTTAAAATACTGGGCAATTTTTGCATGATTTTCGCAAGAAACACACATTATGATTGTATCGTAACTGCCTTCTATGGACGGCAATTTGTCTAAAACCCACTGAGTTTCGTTAGGTCCCGGCTCGTAAGAAAAGCGGAACTCACCGGAATTTGGATAACGCTGTTTGGCTGCTTCAAAAAAACTTGATAGAGAGCCCATGAGCAAAACCTTTCCAGAATTCTGGGCTGTCACAGGATAAAGATTTTTCTTTTCTATAGTTATAGAACGACAAGCCTGCTCAAAAAAGAACTGCTCACTGTCTTTATCGGGAATGAATTGATCCAAGGTGTCAGGGTCGGGATATAAGGGAGCCGGTTTTTCGCTGCTTGATTTATAATAATCCAGTTTTGCCTTTATAACTCTGTAAGCGGCATCCTTTACGCGATTATAAAAGGCTTTATCAGTCTTCATTAAATCCAGGTTTTTAATCCATAAGGATTCGTTGAGATGAGCTGTAGTTGAAGAAAGAATAATGTCATTTCCTGCTTCGATTGCAAGCTTGAAGGCATTTGAAAGGGAACCCGCATAAGCCGTTGCTCCAGTCATCATCATATCATCAGTAATGATAATTCCTTCATAGCCCAGCTGATTTCGCAGCAAATCTGTAAGAAAATATTTTGACAGAGAGGCCGGAGCTCCACTTGGTTCAATCTGAGGATAACTCAAATGCCCGGACATAACTGCCGGAACCCCTGCTTTGATTAAGTACAAATAAGGAACAATTTCCCTATTTTTAAAGGTTTCAAAATCAATATTTATAGAAGGAAGATGTCCGTGTGAATCAAGACTTGTATCTCCATGCCCCGGAAAATGCTTTACAGTAGGAATTACACCAGCCGCAAGACTTCCAGTTACAAACATAGTTCCAAGAACACCGGTTTTATCGGGATCATCACCAAAAGAACGGGTACTAATAATTGTAGATTCATGGTTTGTGAATAAATCTACGGTTGGAGCAAAGTTCATGTTTATTCCCAGAGCCTTGATTTCCTTACATATATAGTAAGCAGAATACCAGGAATCCAGCGGATAACCGGAGGCACCGATTGCCATATTTCCAGGAGTGATTGAAGTATCCCCTTTTACGTGACGAATCCAGCCTCCTTCCTGATCTGTTGCTACAAAAAGAGGAATCTGGAAGCGGTTTGAAATTGAACTTTTCTGAAGAGAAGAAACAGATTTTGCAACCAGTTTGATATTATCTGTATTCCAGCCAAAAACCTTTACACTTCCTAATCCACGACTAATCCACTGATATAAAAGCTCAGGAGGTTCAGCACCTGCCCAGCCAAACATCAGAATCTGTGAATATAATTCAACATCGGTCATTTTGTCTGTAATTTCGCGGGCAAGCTGCTCATTGGGAAGGTCGGACCAGAAGGTCAAGCTTTCGTTAGAGCGAGAAAGAGAAAGTGAATCTGTCAGAGACTGAGAAAAAACAGGAGCAGGAAAAATAATTGAAATAAAGAATATGGCAGAATAAAAGAAAGACCTGCAAATCCTGTTTTTGAGAATTATTTTTTTATTGCTGCAATTAACGCCGGTGCAAAATCTCATCTTAGTTTTATTTATTCCCGGTATTTTTTTGCAGAATTAGCAGCAATTGCACCATCAGCAACCGCCGTAACAATCTGTCTGAAAGATTTAGCACGAACATCACCGGCAGCAAAAAGCCCCGGAACTGAAGTTTCCATGTCTTCACCAGTTATGATGTAGCCCTGATCATCTTTTTTAAGCATGTCTACCAGTTCATTCTGTGGTAACATTCCGACAAAAACAAAAACTGCATCACAGGCAAGTTCTTCAGTTTTACCAGTTTTTACGTTTTCTACAGTAACTGATTCAACTTTGTTGCTTCCGTTTACAGATTTTACAACAGAATCATAGACAGGCTGAACCCCACTCTTAAGCATTTTATCTATAACTGCCTGCTGAGCACGGAAGGAATCTCGTCTGTGAATGATTTTTACATCATCAGAAAGACTGGAAAGATAAATAGCTTCAGAACAGGCTGAATCACCGCCGCCAACTACGACAATACGCTTATTTTTGAAAAAAGGTCCGTCGCAGGTAGCACAATAAGAAACTCCGCGTCCTGTTAATTCTTTTTCGCCAGGAACACCAAGATTTCTATGGACAGCCCCTGTAGCAATGAGAACAGCAGGAGCTTTGAAGGCCTTGCTCTTTGTCTTAACAGAAAATGTGTTTTCAACCTTATCTATTGAAGTTACTGGACCATATTCCATTTTTGCGCCAAAAGCCAGAGTCTGTTCCTGCATTTTTTCAATAAAATCTGCACCAGAAACATTAGGATATACGCCAGGGTAGTTCTCTAAATCTGCAATCTGCATTACCTGACCGCCAAAAGAGGAACCTTGTATGACTACAGTTTTTAATCCCCCTCTTGCTGCATACTGAGCAGAAGCCAATCCAGCTACTCCACCACCGATAATAATATAATCGTAAAGTAATTCTTCCATAGTTATTAATATAACAAATTTTATTTCATAAGTCTTTATTTTTTTTATTACTTATGAAAAAGATTATTTATAGTCCTTAGAATCCGAGCTGGTCATTTACCAAAATTACGTGAATTCTGCCCGGGTGGCGTGAATAACGTGTAATCAAAAACTGACAGCAGATTGTATCAGGGCTTTTGCAGTTCATGCAGGCACCTGTTTTTGTACAAGGAGTATCCAGACCAAATCTCTGAGTATTGATTGGAGCAGCTTCATTGCGGGCTCTTTTTAAAGCATGGTCTATATCGCTGGTAATTTTATTCATGCCTACTATTAAAATGACTTTTTTTGGACCAAAAGCAAGAGCAGAAACGCGGTTGGAATTGCCGTCAATATTAACAAGTACGCCATCATCAGTCATGGCATTGGCACTGCAAAGATAAACATCTGCATCATAGGCTTTGAGAGCAGCAGCTCTAGGATCTTCGCTTTTATTGTCGCGGTCTATAAAATCATAATTTCCTTCTGCGAGGGCTTTTGAAAGACCAATTTCTTTAACGCTCATAGAACCGCCTTTCGAAACCTTTGAACCTTCTGGAATCAATGAAAGTGCTATTTTTAAGGCTTCTTCCTTTGAGTGCGCATAGTAACCTGTCATGTTGCGGGATTTTAATCCTTTGATAACTTTTTCTGCCAGTAAATCGTTTCTCTTTACTCTGTTTTCGTCCATAATTTGCTCCTATAAATTGCTTCTGTTAATAGAATTAATAATAATATGTCGGATATTTCAAAATAGAACAAGTCTTTTTGTCAAAAGTGAGGTTTTCATACTAAATCTTGATAGAATCAAACAATTTTTGATTTTTTCAAAAGGATATGATGAAAACAGGATAAGATAAAATCATGCAGAATAAAAATCGCGGCGCTTTGCCGATGCTCAAACTTACATTTCCGATTGCCATGGAGCAATTTTTCCGTATTCTGGTTTCATCTGTAGATACCATGATGTTAAGCTCCTACAGTAATGATGCGGTTGCGGCTGTCGGGCTTGTTTCTCAATATTGTTTTTTTCTGGTAATTCTTTTTTCGGTAATTGGAACGGGTTGTTCTATTGTTCTTGCTCAATATTTAGGTGCAGGTAAGTCGGATGATGATTTGAATCATATCGCCCAGGCAGGAGCTGTAATGGTTCTTATTATGTCGGTATTTCTGACTCTGCTTGTAATTTTTGGAACAGGCTGGCTGCTTGACCGTTATAATCTTGAACCAATTGTACGTCATTATGCCTGGCAGTATTTTGTGATTTACGGCGGTATCTGCTGTTTCTTTAATGCATTCAGTTTGCTGCAAGGAGCAATTTTACGAAGTTACGGCTACACAAGTGAAGCAATGATTGTTTCTATTGTTGCAAATCTTACAAATGTAATTGGAAATGCCCTGTCTTTATACGGCTGGTTTGGACTGCCTGTTCTTGGAGTTCCGGGCGTTGCAGGGGCATCTGGACTTTCGATGGTGGTTTCCTGTATTTTATTCCGCGTATTTATTAAGCGCCGACGGGATGTTGTGTTCCATCTTAGAGGAATTACCCGTGTACCGCGCGAGAGTTTCAGGATGGTGCTGAAGGTGGGGGTGCCTACCGCGGGGGAAAGTCTCTCTTACAACGTAAGTCAGATTACAATTATGGCAATGATTTCCACTTTGGGAACTTATGCTATGTCTGCCCAGGTTTATACCATGACAATTTTGCGTTTTGTTTTTGTTGCGGCTATTTCGATTGGGCAGGCCACACAGATAAAAACAGGATATTTTGTAGGTGCAAAGCAAAATGATATTATATTAAAGAAAGTATTCAGATATCAAATTGTTGCAACGGCAATCTCCATGATTATGATTGTGATTGTAAACCTTGTAAAAAATCCGGTAGTTCATATTTTTACAGATATTCCCGAAGTACACAGTCTTGTTTGCACTCTTCTGCTATTTTCGGCTTATATAGAGTTTGGACGGTCTCTTAATCTTATTTATGTTGGTGCACTGAAAGGTGCCGGTGATGTACGCTTCCCGGTTTTGTACGGAATCTTTTCAAACTGGTCGCTTATGGTTTTAGGAAGCTATATTCTCGGAATTAAGTGCGGTCTTGGACTTGTCGGCTTCTGGCTTGGAATTGGCACGGACGAAACTACGCGCGGAATTGTCATGCTATTCAGATGGAAGAGCAGAAGATGGCAAAAACATGCACTTGTAAACTGATTTTTACAAAAATAAAATATATTTTATCGTAAAAACAAAGAAAACTACTAAAAAAAAACTTCACAGAATCAAAATTATCCTTTATTATATAAGGTATAAATTAAAAGTAAGGTCTATATAAAAATCATCTAAATAAGTTATTTTTCATAATTAAATTGTTTATTAGTTGAGAGTTTAAAAATATTTCTTAGGTGAGAGCTTGTTTGTGAATAACGGGCATTTTTTTATAGGAGTTCCTTATGAATACTAAAACGTCAGCTAACCGCATTAAACTCCCTTGGTATGCGTCTCTTTTTATTTTCTTAATTTATTCTTGTCCATTTATAATGATGACGCCCATCATTCTTTTAACCGGACTATTTTCTCTTGAAGAAATGCAGATACTTTTTTCTGATTTTTTCGTAAATCTGGTAATAATACTGATTCTTATCATCGGCGGCTATATGGCATTTTATATACGTAAGGTTGTCGGAAGATATGACGGAACTCCGGAAAGTGGAAAGAAACTTAACAACAGAATAAAAAGAATTGATACATTGAACATTGCAATTCCTCTTCTTCTTATGTTTACTATTTCTGCAACAATTCTTATAAGAATAAAAGCATTAGGATTGAATTTAGTTGCCTTCCAGGGAACAACAAAACCAAATCTTTTTGTATTTGCTTTCTTTCTCGGTAGTCTTCTTGATATGGGGCTTCTCTTTTATGTACTCCAAATCAGAACTATAGAACCACGGCTTGCAGATATTCCTTATAAACAGGAAGAAATGCCTTTGAATATTATCCAGAGAAACGTTCTTACTCTTGCTTTTTCGATTATGGGTTGTATCTGTCTTATCCTCATCACACTTACACCGCTGAACCTTACACAGGGTGCAATTCATTTATATAGACGGCTTATGCCTATTTTTATTTATGATGTCGCCTATTTTGCCGTTGTTTCTTTCCTTCTTACAGATGATATCAAACAGTGTCTTAGACAGATTTCTGCCATTACAAATGCTTTGTCACATAAAGATTATACGATTGATGATAAAAAACCTTCAAATCGTAGTGAACTGGGTCTTATCATCCAGGGAATAAATAAATTTAAAAATTCTGCTGGCGAAATCTTAAGAGAAATTGAGGTTTCTTCCAAACGGACTTCAAACCAGTCTGACGATCTTGTTCATAACATGGATATAACCAAAGACAATGTTGCAAATATTGTAGAAGCTATTTCCAGTGTTAAACAGGAAATTGAAAATCAGTCAGCTGGTGTTGAAGAATCCAATTCTTCTATTGAACAGATTATGGGAAATATCCGTTCGCTTAATAAATCCATTGAATCACAATCTGCAGGAGTAACTCAGTCTTCAGCAGCAGTTGAAGAAATGGTTGCAAATATTAATAGCGTAACTCAGATTCTTGAAAAGAATAATCAGGTTGTAAATGAACTTACGGAAGCAGCAGATAAAGGACAGCAGCAGGTACAGATTGCAGTAAAAACAGCAGATGATGTATTGCAGCAGTCAGAAAATATTCTTCAGGCTTCAAGTATTATTCAGGGTATTGCAAGCAGGACAAATCTTCTTGCCATGAATGCGGCAATTGAATCTGCACATGCAGGAGAAGCTGGAAAAGGCTTTGCCGTTGTTGCCGATGAAATCAGAAAACTTGCTGAACAGTCCAGTTCTCACAGTAAAACTATTGATGAAAATCTCCGCGCACTTTCAGAAGCAATTGCCGGAATTACAACGGATATAAACCTTGTTCAGACTGCCTTTGAAAATATTTACAATCTTTCTCAGAAAGTGCGTGAACAGGAAACTGTAATTGCTAATGCAATGGAAGAGCAAAATTCTGGTAACCAGCAGGTTCTTGAAGCAATGCGTGCTATCAGTGATTCTACTACAGAGGTAAAGAACGGTTCTACAGAAATGCTTGTTGGTGGCGAACAGATTCTTAAGGAAATGAAAAATCTTTCTGATGTAACACGAAATATTTCTGAGAATATGAATCAAATTAAAGGTTTCTCACAGCAGATTTCTGATGCAGTTACAATCACCACAGCTTCTACAACAAGCACACAAGACAGTTTGAAGGGCCTTATTGCTGAACTTGATACATTTAAGCTGAAATAATATCCTCACTGCATCTTACCCCTTCCAAATTGCATCTTACCGAAATCTATATTGTTGATTTTTTTTACTCTGCTATACTCCAAATATATTAAGAAAGCCCCACAGAGGGCATACACAAGGAGTAAGAAATGAAAAAATCAACTTTATTAGGAATTATTCTTTTAGCAAATATCCTTTTATTTGCGGGTTGCAATTATAATGCAGAGATGGCAGCGCTAAAAACACTAACTAAAATTACAGACGGTGTTTTTTATATTGAGTATGAGGGCGATTATAAGCTTGATGAATATATTGAGGCTGGCGGCGGAAAAACAAACGATGAAATGGCTGACTATCTCACAAAATGCCTTAAAAAAGGAAAGTGGAGTGGAATTGGAGCAGGAAAAAATATCAGTGTAAAAATTACTGCGCCTGATTTTGGCTGCAGTTCTATTGCTTCTTCAAATGCTGATGGCGGACAGATTTACGGACGTAATTTTGACTGGAATGATTGTTCTATTATCATTATTCATACAAAACCAACTGGAGCTTATGAATCAATTTCAACAAGTTGTCTGGAGTTTTTGGGATTAAAACGTGACTGGAAACCGGCATACAAGTTTCCAAATGATATGATTGCCCTCTCTTCAATTTATGTCCCACTTGATGGTATAAACGAAAAGGGGCTTTATATTGCAGATCTTATGGCTGGAGATGATGAAGCAACTGCACAGGATACCGACAAGCCAAATGCGACTACAACAGTTGCAATCCGTATGATTCTGGATAAAGCAGCAAATGTTGATGAAGCAATTAAAGTTCTGGAAGGAATTGATATGTATTCGGTAATCGGCAGTGCTCATCATTTTGCTATTGCAGATGCAAGTGGAAAAGCAGTTGTCGTTGAATATGTAAATAATAAAATGTATGTATCAGAGTCAAAAGTTCTTACAAATCATTACACTGCAGAAAGTCCTAAAAAGGATGATGGTTCTAATCTACACAGAGAAAATTCCCGTGAAAGGCTGGCAAAGCTTCTGGAGGCTGGAGATGAAGCTACATGGAATATGAATGCAGATGATATACGAAAGGCAATGGAAAGCGTAAGTGCAAAAAATTATGATGTTGATAATACTATAACTGCCTGGAGCATTACCTTTGAACCTGAAAAACAAAAAGCAACTTATTATTTTAGGGGTGACTTTGAAAAGCCTTTTGTGATAGAATTCTAAAATATGAAAATCACAATTTTGGATAAGTTGCCAGAAGAGGAAGACGAAATCGTAATCAAGTGTGAAAATCTTGATGAAGATATTCGTCTTTTGATTGAACGCATTAAAAATCACAGACAGAAAATAAACTTTCAAAAGGATGCAAAAATTGTTTTTACAGAAATATCGGATATTCTTTATTTCGAGTCTGTAGATGATAAGGTTTTTGCTTACACTTTGGATGACGTGCTAGAAACAAAACTTAAACTGTATCAGCTGGAGGAATACTTTTTACCTCAAGATTTCTTGCGGGTTAATAAAGCCGTGATTATGAATCTGAATAAGGTAGAAAGTCTCTCCCCTGCTTTTGGCGGACGTTTTGAAGCTATCCTTAAAAATGGATACAAGGTTATTATCTCAAGGAATTACATTCCGGCACTAAAAAAGAAGCTTGGGCTTTAAGGCTTTTTGAATCAATCTTTATCAGGAGAAAATATTATGAAAGAAAAAATAACTGCTATTCTTGAGATTTTTACTCGTGTAGTAACTGCAATTTTCTTTTTTGCTACTTTATATGAAGCACTTTTTGTAAGTATGGAAGTTACTTTTAAGATAATAGATATCTGGGGAATTATGTTAATTGGGATACTTTGTGGAATCTGTTATCTTCCAATGCTTAGCGAGAAAGATTATTCCAAGCGCACTATGGTTATTTTACAGATTGCCTATTTTATAATAATAAATGCCGCTACTCTCGCAACAGGCTTTCTTCTTCGCTGGTTTAATTTTAAGAACCCTATCGCTGTTTTAAGTTTTGAGGTTGTTATAATTCTTGTTTATCTAACTGTCATGCTTATTTCCTACAAAATTGATGCTGTTTCAGCAAAAAAGATGAACAAAAAGCTTGAAGAAAGGAATATGAAATGATTATTAAATATTTTTCAATTCCTGAATTGGATGCAAAAGGCAATATAAGAAGTCTCTATACCACTTCAAAAAACACAGCCTGGAATTTTGAAGATTCTTCATCCTACGAGAATTATCTTGTACTTGGTCAAGAATTGGGAATTTCGCCTGGAAACATGGTGAAAACAAAGCAAACACATACGGCAAATGTAAAAATTGTAACGCGGCAAAATGGCGGAGACGGTATTATACGCCCCTTAGATGAAAAGGCTCCATACGATGGCCTTATTACAAATGAAAAAAATCTTCTTTTATGCACGGTAGAGGCCGATTGCCTTCCAGTTTATTTTTACGATTCTGTAAAAGAAGTTATAGCTATGGTACATAGCGGCTGGAAGGGAACAGTAAAAAAAATCTCCGAATCTACCTTAAAAAAAATGAACCAAGCCTTTGATTGTAAGCCGGAAAACATTATAGTTGCAATTGGCCCGCACATTTGTAAAGATTGCTATGAAGTTGGACAGGATGTTTTTAATGAATTCAGCAAGAGCTTTGAAAATGCAGAAATATCAAAAATCTTCACCAGAAAAAATACAGAAAAATATCTTTTGAATCTGCAAGAGGCTGTAAAACTAACAGTTTTAAAAAACGGTGTATTAAAAGAAAACTTTTTTTCATCTGAAATCTGCACCTATCATTCACAAATTGAAGCTCATAGTTTCTGCTCCTATAGAAGAACAAAATCTGCCTCAGAACGAATGCTTACTGCAATTATGATGATATAACAATCTAACTCTTTTTTGACAAACTAATTTTTATAACATAGAATTATAGTTTGTATGAATGACACAATTAGAATTATTAGTATCGTAATGCTTTTGGGACTGGCCTTTTTTTGTCTACAGGTCGGCGTTTTTTTACTGTCAGGACATAAACTTAAGAATAACAGCCGGCGCACACTTATTCTAATCCAAATCATTACGGGAATTCTCCTTATTTTTGATGCTATGGCTTACATCTTCAGGGGAAACAGCAGCCAGACCGGTTTCTATATGGTTCGGATAAGCAACTTTTTAGTTTTTTCTCTTAATTATGTGGCAACTTTTTTCTTCTGTTTTTATTCCGTAGAGTTCATCAAGTCAGATCTTCTGGAGCTAAAGATTCTTCGCTCACCCCGCTCTTCTGTAAAAAATGGAATCCCTGTTCACCTTTATATTGTTTTTTATATTTGTCTCCTTGGAATAATTCTTACAGTGATAAGTCAGTTCACTAATCTCTTTTATTATTTTGATGAAAACAATTTTTACCATAGAAACACTTTATATTCTTTAAGCGTTGTTCTGGGGCTCTTGCCTGGCCTTATTACCCTTGTAATGATTTTCCAGTTTAAGAAAGTTTTGCCGAAAAATGTTTTTATTTCCCTTATTATTTATTCCCTCTTTCCTTTTGCCGGAATATTTATGGCTTTATTCATTTATGGTATTTCCTGGATAAACATAGGCTATGGAATTGGTGCGCTTCATCTTTTTTATTCTTCAATAAAACTTATGGAACTAGAGTTTTACTCTGATAAACAAGAAGGTACCCGCCTGAGTCCAAACTATAAAGAAACTAATACAATTCCAGAAATGAAAAGAAGAATTGTCCGTAGCCATGTATGGCAGGTTATCAGCGCAGTTTCGGGTGGTCTTCTTGGGGTTCTTATCATTATCTCCATTACAGGAATCAGCATTCCCGAAAGAAAAATTGTAATAGACCAGCCTTATCTGGAAAATGATAAAGCAAAATCTGTCTGCGTGACTTTCCTGCGTGATGCTGAAAAAGTATGGAACGACAACGGTGATTTAAGCAGAGTTGGTGCCCAGTATAACGGAATTATTTTTAACAACATGAAAGCCACAATCATCACTGACTGGAATGTTTCAATAGATGTTTGTGACGATTGTGCTATTGACCCGGGCCCATGGAATGGAACTTTTTCCCTTTCTCAAAATAAGATGAATGTTCACAAGCCTCAGGATAATGACGAGGGAAATATTCATGGTTCTGATTATTACAGGGTAAGTCCTCTTAAAAATCTCGGTTTTGGCTGTATAATGTACTCGCCGTCTGATTTTTCACCGCTGGATTCAACAATCATTTTTACCTACGAAAGCGTGCTTAAACCTTTATCATATATTATTTTTGAGATTGCTTTAGGGCTGCTTTCAATTCTTTTTATTGTTTCGATTACAATCTCTTTTACGGAAGGTAAAATCATTCGTGTTGAGGAAGAAAATCGAAAACTTGAAGATACCGTTAGGGAACGTACAAAAGAACTTCAGGAAGAAAAAAATCGCTCTGAAGAGCTTTTGCTGAACATTCTTCCTGAAGAAGTTGCAAAACGTCTTGAAATGGACAAAAACGCAAGAATAGCAGATAGAATTGAAAACGCTTCTGTACTTTTTGCCGATATTGTCGGTTTTACAAAAATAACAAGTACTCTTGATGCAGACACTGTTGTAGGTGCCCTGAATGCTCTTTATTCCCGCATCGATGAACGGGCCAAACGTGAGGGCATTGAAAAAATTAAGACAATTGGAGATTCGTATATGGCTGCCGCCGGTCTTTTTGGAAACAAGGGGGCCGAAAAAAATGCTCTTGCAATCATCAATTTTGCCCGTGGAATGTTAAAAGATATTGAGGATTTCAATGCTTCAAGCGACGTCAAGCTTTTTATGAGAATTGGAATCAACAGCGGAAGCCTTATTGCCGGTGTTATTGGAAAGACAAAGTTTGTTTACGATATTTGGGGCGACACAGTAAATGTTGCCAGCCGAATGGAAAGCTCTGGTCAAACTTCTAAAATCCATGTTTCCGAACCTACGATGGCACTCACAAAAGATGCTATTGCTTATTCCGACCCGGTTGAAATGGAAATCAAGGGCAAAGGCCTGATGAAAACTTATTTCTTGAGATAAAAGAAGGGAAAATCTTTCGGCTATAATAAAACTATGACTATAAAAGAATTACAGCAGCTGCTATTTGAATATGAAGATAAAAAATATGGTGATTTTTCTGCAAAACTTATTCCTGGCTTGCCTCGCGACTATTTTATTGGTATTCGAGCACCAGAATATAAGAATATTTTAAAACGGATTAAAAATGATTCTGTAATTCCACTCTTTCTCTCCAGCCTTCCTCACACCTATCATGAAGAAAACTGTCTCCACGTTCAATTGATTAATAAGATTAAAGATTTTGATGAATGCCTGGCAGAGCTTGAAAAGTTTATGCCTTATATTAATAACTGGGCTGTTAATGACGGGGTAAATCCGGCCTGTTTTAAAAAACATCGACAGGAATTAATTAGCCTTGTTCAAAAATGGATTTCATCAGAGGCCCCTTACACCCGTCGCTGTGGCATGAAGCTTTTAATGTCAAACTATCTTGATAAAGATTTTAAGCCTGAGTATCTGGACTTGCCTGCTTCTCTACGTTCTGATGAATATTATGTAAATATGATGACAGCGTGGCTTTTTGCAGAAGCACTTACAAAGCAGTGGGATTTTGTAGTTAAATTCATAGAAGAAAAACGTTTGGATAACTGGACTCATAATAAGGCAATTCAAAAAGCCTGCGAAAGCTTCCGGGTTCCTGATGACCGAAAAGAATATTTAAAGTCACTGAAAGTCAAGCTTTAATAATTTATAATTTCCGCATAAAAATATATGTTTTATAATCTTCCTGCTCATTGCTGAATGGCTCGTAAATATCTTCCTGAACAAGCGTAAAACCGTGTTTTGTATACCACTGCCAGTTGCAGTCACAGTCTGTCCAAAGATAGAGATTTTTCCATCCTTCAGTTTTTAGTCTTTTGCTAGTCTGTTCAAGAATCTGTAATCCGGCACC
>JAEEGK010020687.1_pt1 | contig 13970 bp, 6 predicted proteins | sample 8958771 | NCBI WGS metagenome assembly JAEEGK01 (sample SAMN16246547, study PRJNA631951) | gut metagenome | biome: gut microbiome; feature: rumen; material: SC-attached | host: Bos | place: Iran: Karaj | collected 2018-10 | reverse complement strand
AAACTTTTATTATTCATTTATTTATATAAAAATTTCTTTTATTTAATTCATTTCTGAGAATTAATATTATGTTTAAATATTATTTATTTTTGAATTACTGATATTAATAAAAAAGCTCGATTGAAAGAATCAAATTTTATTATAACATATAAGAATTATTTTTAATTTAATGTGAATAAATAATTTTTGGACTTTTAATATTATAATATATGGCAATAATAATTTTGCATGATTCATGAAAAATATCATTCTTTCTGGTAGCATTTGTGTTTTATAATTTTTTGAAGATATAATTTCAAGTTTTTTAAATTATATTTATGTTTATTAAAACAAAAATTATTTCATTTTTTAATTTATAAATATATAATTTTTAAAAATAAGAAAAAATTGAGTTTTCTATTATAAAATTAATAGAAAACAACTATTTAAGTATTATCATAATTATTTCTAAAATAAGAAACATTTATATATATAATGAATTATTTCTTTTTATATTTATTATACTGATGATATTTTTTCTCTTTTTGAAAATTATTATTTCCATTATTATAAATTGAAGTATTATTATTATTATTATTTATTTTAGGAGATTTAGTATATCCATTAACGTTATTTTTATTATTAATTGCATTTTTTAAAGGAGATTTAACTCTGTAATTTTGATTTTCAAAATTAATTTGATTATCACTTTTTTTCCCAATTAAAGTTTTACTTCCTTTTTTTTGAATTTCATTTTTATGAAAAAATTTCATTGATTTAATATCATTTGTAGAGAAATAAGTATTTTTAATATTTGAATGTCCTATTCTATTACTATTTATAGTTGAATTTTCTTCATTTTTTATAGGATGACTTTCTAAAGTATTATTATTTAAATAATTATCATAATCAGTTTTTATATGTTGATTATTATTATAATCAAATCCTTTTTTAGAATTAAAAACAATATTTGATAAACCCTCTTTATTTAAATTATTATTATTTTGATAATAATCATATTTAATAATATTATTATTTTGTTTATTAATATTTATATAATTATTTTTTGAAAAAGCCATTTTTAATTCTGAATTACCATGATTTGAACAAATTGAATTTGTACTTATATTATGAATTTTATTATCATTTGAATGACTATTATTTCTAATTAAATTATGTGTACTTCTATAAGAAATACTTTCATAATTATTATTTCCTGAAATATCCATATTATATAAATTTATTTTTTTTGTATTATTATTAATATTATTATTTATATTGTTATTGTTATTATTACTTTGTTCTATTGTTGATAATGTTTTCCTTAAATAAGAATTTCCATTATTATTTATTTTTTTTATTGTTGTTTTTATTTGTTTTTGATTTATAATATTATTAGTATTTATTAAAGGGTTTTGACTAATAAATTTTAGATTTTCAGTTATTTCACTTTTTTCACTATGAAAAACAATAGAATTTGTTCTTTTTTTTTGAATTGGAGTTTGTATAAAATTTAAATTATTTTTAGGAGAATATCTATTATGAATTTCAGTGATTAATTTTAAAGGATAAACTTCTAAATTTTCTTCTTTTTGTTTATTTGAATTATTATTATTTTCAAATTCAAAAGTAGAATTATTTCTAGATTTATTTTCTAATTTTTCTCTTGATAATTTATTTTTAATGTTTCTTAATTCAATTTCTCTATTTAATCTTATTATATTTGAATTTTGTTCTTCTTGATTAATTTCTGCTGAAATTGTAAAACTTTTTTCTTTTTTTAAATTATTTGCTTGTAATTGTTTATTATTAATAATATTAAAAATATTTTTTTCTTTCATATTTTGATTTAAATAATAATTATTATTTTCATTTTGAGAAATTGAACTTTCATTTGCAATAATAGAATTAATTTGCTTTAAATTTTGTTGTTTATTTTTAAAAATTTGTTCTTGATTTTTCATTAAATTATTTTGAAAATTTTTAACAGAAGATTTACTTCTTACATAATTTTTTTTTTTTTTATCATAATTTATAATTTTGTCTTTATTATTTCTATTTGAATAATTAAAATTTTCATTGATTAAAGAATTAACATTTGAAATAATATTATTATGTTTATCAATTATACTATTATTATTTAATTTGTCTTTTTTATCGTTATCAATATTATTTTTTTTTTCTTCTTTAATTTGATTTTGTAAATTAAAAACAGAAGGAGTATCAATTATATTAAAAGATTTAGATTGTAATTTTCTATATTGATAAAATTTTTTTAATTCACATTGTTTAATCATTTCTTCGTTTGGATTTTCACAAATAAAAACAATAGGAACTAATTTTTTAAAAAAAGTATTTAATTTTAAAAGAGGAGGATTTAAAATAATTAAACAAACTGAATTTTCATTTCCAAAGCCATCTAAACTAATAAAATCTTTTTTTGAAAAATAACTATAATTTAAATCTGTTGATGTTTTAATTGATAAATGAGGATCATGAAAATGCATATATAAACTTAAAATAAATAATTCTTGTATAAAATGCTTTATTTGATTACAATCTAAATCTTTATTTATTTCTTCTATTTCTAAATCTGAAAATAATTTTCCTTTTTGAGTTCCAATTTCTAATCTTATATTAAGTAATATTTTCTTAAGTAAAATATCATCAAATTTAATAATTGTTTTAAAATAATCTTGGAAAATATTATTTTGAAATTTTTTAAAGAAAACTTTAATAAAATCATTATTTTTATTCTCAATACCAAAGCAATTTAAAATTTCAATGATTTTTTCAATTATTTTTTCTTTGGCAATATCATAAACAATTTTAACAGTAATATTAATGACTCTTACTAATAGAATATTTTTATAAAATATATTATCAAAGCTATCCATTATAGTTGATTCAAATAATTTTTTCCATCTTTCACAAAATTCTTCTGGCCAAGGATAATCTGTTGAAGCATCATTTGTTATTTTTCTAAATTTTTGTATTTCTTCTTGTAATCTCTCAATTTCTTTATTTTTTTTTGTGTTTTCTATTTCAGATTTATGATATTTTAATTCTAATATTTCATATTTATTTCTTAATTCTGAAAAATCTAATGAATTAAAATATTTATCATCCTCAGTCATTAAATTAATTATTTTTTTATTTTTTTTAAAATTATTTTTTTTTTTGAAATTAAAATATTTTTTTTAAATTTTTTTTTATGTTTTTATTATTTTTTACTTTATTTATTTTTTATTTAAATATTTAATAAACCTCCTATTAAAGATAAATATTGTAAAGAAGTTATTAAATTATCTAAATCATCTGAAATTAAAGGATTATGAACTAAAATTATATCAATTGAATAAAATATTATTAAGAAAAATAAACTAATTTTAAAACCAAATATTTTTGTTAATCCTGTTAGAATCAAAAAGTAATTTTGAATTACTAAAATAAAAACTGAATAATTTTTATATTTCAATAAAGATGAATTTGGAAAAAAATTTTGAGAATAAAAAGTTAAACTTTTATTTATGTATCCTTTATTTAAATCAATTTCAAAAAAATTTTTTAATGATAATATGATTAGAGATAAAGAAAAGATAATTCTTAGAAAATAATGAAAAAAATTACATATTCCCATTTATTATATTTAAATATAAATAATTAAAAAAAAAATTTTGAATTACAAGTTTATTAATTATAAACTATTCAAAAAAATAATATTATTAAATTCAAAAAAAAAAAATTATTAACTTCACATAAAAAAAGATTCCTAATATTATAAATAAATTATTATTATTCATTTTTATAATCTCTTCTTAGTTTATCTTCATAACTTTTAATATCTTTATCAATATTATCTTTCATTTTTAAAATTCTGATATTAGCATTATTTCTTTCTAAAGCATTTTTTTCTTCAATTTTTTTTTTATCATTAATATCATTTGCATTATTATATTCATTACTTCTTTTAATTTCATTTAATTTTTCTTCATCAATAGCTTTATTTAAATCATTTCTTAATTTATTACTATATTCTTCTATTTTTCTTTCTATTTCATTATAATTATTTGAATAACTTATACTTAAATTATTATTTAATGAATTATTATTTTTCAAAAAAGTTTTTTCTGAATTTGATTTAACCATTTTACTTAAATTTCTTTTTGATAAATAATTAATTTGAGAATTTATTGATTCATCTTCTTCTGAAAAAACTTTTTCTACTAATTTTGAATTTATTGGTTTTTTATCATGAATTAAACTTTTAAATTTATTTAAAAGAGAATTTTTTTCTTTTTGAATATCTTCAAATAAATTCCTTTTAGATAAAGATAATTTTTTCTTTTCGTTTTTATATTCTTCAAACTTTTTTTCTTTTTTTTCATTTTCTTTTCTTTTTATATCATTTTTATAATGTTTAATGTTTATAATTCTGTTAAAAATTAAATCTTTTTCTTCTTTTTTTGCTTTAATCTCTTCTAATTTTTTTAAACTTTCTAATTCATTATTTTTTTTTTTATCATTAATTCTTTTATTAATATTATCAATTTTATTTAAAATATCTTCTTTTTTAATATTAAATAATTTATTTAATTCATTTTTATTAGATAATATTTTTTCATAATGTTCTTTATTTTGTTCAATTTTATTTTTTAAATCTTCATTTTTTTCTAAATCTTTTAAAAAAATAGTTTGTTCAATTCTTTCCATTTTTTCAAACATTTTTTGTTTTTTTTCTTCATTTAATTCTTCTAAAGTTTTCATTAATTTTATTATATTATTTCTTTTTTTTATATTTAATTCTTTCTTTTTTTGAAATGATTTTTCTCTATTTTTATATATTTCTTCTATTCTTTTTTCTTTTTCTTTTTCTTTATTTTCTATTTCTTTTTTTATTTTTTCTAAAATTATTTTATTTCTTTTTATTGATAAATTTAATTTTTCTCTTTTTAATTCTTCAATTTTATTTCTTTCATTTCTTTTTTTTATTAAATATTCTAAATGCTCTTTTTCTCTTTTTTCATTTTTTAATTTTTTTTGTAATAATTCTTCTTTAATGTTCTTAATTTGTTCAATAATTTGATTTTTATGATTTTTTAATTTTATTAATTCTTCTTGATCTTTTTTTTTATACAATTCTTTTCTTTTTTTTTCTTCTTCTTTTAATTCTTGAAATCTTTTTTCAACTTTTTCGTTTTTAATTTTTAATTTTTCTATTTTTTCATTTTTTAATTTCTCTAATTCTAAAAATCTTTTTTGTTCATATAATTTTTTTTTTTCTTCATTTTCTATAAAAACTTTCATTAAATCAATTTTATTATTTTCTTCATTTTCTTTTTCTTGAATTTTTCTATTTTTTTCTTCATATTTTTCTTTTAAAAATTCATTTTTAATTTCATTTTCAACTAAAAATTTAATTTCAAATTTTCCTCTTTTTTTTATTTTTTCTATATTTTTGTTTTCATCTTCAATTAATTTTTCAATTAAAAAATCAAAAGTACCAATTTTTTTTTCAGATTTTGAATTATGTAAAGTATTACAATTAGAGTTTTTATTTTCTAAAATAATATTATTTCTTTCTTCTTTAACTTGTTCAATAGATTTTAATCTGAAATTTTCATAAAATTCAAATCTATATTTCTGAACTTCTAAAGGTAAAATTTTTAAATCTATATGATTATTTACAAAGTCTTCAAAATTTATATATATTAATTCTTCTGGATTTATTCCTAATCTTGCACAAGCCTCAAGAGAACGAGGAGAATTTAAATTTTTTATTTTTTCTGTTTTAAAATCAAATTCTTCTATATTCTTTAATTTCTTTATTTTCTCCTAATATTATTTTTATTTCAATTATTTACTTCTTTTTCATTTTTCATTTGAAAATTTATTTAGATTTTTTCAAATTAAAAAAATAAAATTTTTTTCAAAATGGATAAAAAAAATTTTAAAATTCAAAATAATTATAAAAATAAAGATAATCAAATTAAAAAAGAAAATCGAATAACAAGAGTTTATACATCAATAATAAAAGCAAATAAGAAAAATAATAATAATATATTGAATGAATATAATAAATCAACATCAAGAGCACAAAAAGAAAGGAAAATATATAATAATCAAAATAAACTTTTTCCAATTGAAAAAGAAAAGCAAAATTCTTTTTCAAAAACTTATATGAAAACAGAAGAAAATGAAAATGATAATTCTCAAATACAATTAAAATTAATTAATACTGTTTCTAATATTGAGACTCCTAAAAATAATAAAATAATAAATGTTAAAGTTCGTGAAACTGGGATTTATGGTTTAAATAAAAATTTAAATAACATTAATTTAAATAGAAATTTAAGACATTCAACAAGTTTAAGTAATAATAAAATGAATGATAGAATTAAAATTATTTTATTTCCAAATAAACATCAAAATGATATTAAAAGGAAAAATAATAAAGATGATATTTCTAATAATAAATTATTTAATTCATGCATGAATTTTTCAAAAATGAAAAAAGAAAAAAGCTTAAGTAATCAAAATTCAACTAAAAATAAGCAAAATTTAATAATAAATTTTAATGATAATAATAAATCAGAAATAAATTCATATAATATAAAGAAAAATCAAATATTAAAAAGAAAGGAAAAATTATTTAAAAATAATTCAAGTTTTTTAAGTAAAAAAAATATAAAATATAAGTCTCAATCAAAGAATAATATATCAAATAATAAGAATAATATAAATAATTTAAACATACATAAATCACAAAATATATTATTTCCAAAAAAAGAAAAAAATACATCTTTAAAAAAAGAAAAGAAAGTAATAAATAAAGTAAATTCTCCAAATATTCATCATTATAATTATACAACTTTAAGTTCAAGAATAAAAAGTTCAATATCAACTTTATCTTCAACAAATTCTTCAAGTTCTTTAAATAAACATTATAAATGTCCAATAGTTACTTTTTCAGCAATTAAACAAAAATTTTTTAGTACAACAACATCTTTAAATAATAATAATAATAATAATTCGAATTATTTATTAACAGATTTTTCATCAAATAAAAATAATGATCCTAAACAAAAAAAAAATAATATTAATAATAATAATTATAGTATTATAACATTAATTATAAATTCTAATTGGGGAAATTTATATAAAGTCGGAATCACTGAAATTCAATTATTTGATTCCAAAAAAAAAAGAATTCAAATTTCTGAATGTCATGTTTTAAATGGAGATGAAGATAATATTTCTAGAATCTTTAATAATAAATTTCATACTTCAAATGAAAAAGATATGTGGATTTCTAATTTTAATATTAATTCTGTTAAAAAAATTAAAATTGAAATGTATATTTTAAATAATAAATATTATTCAATTGATAAAATCAATGATATTATTATTTGGAATTATAATGGAAAAGATTTAAATATTGGAATTAAAGAAATTGAAATTGTTAAAAAAAATGAAAAAATTTGGAAAGGCATTATTCCTAAAGGAGATAAGAATATTAAAAATGATTACTCTTATACAATAAATTTAAATGAAAAAGAAATTAATATGAGTGATACTTTACAAAATTTACCTTATCATAAAAGAAATTTTTATTTATCTTTACTAAAACAAAAGAATTTAAAAACTAAATTAAATTTCAGTCAAAGTGATTTAAATGAATCTAAAAGTAATATTTCAAATAATAATATAAATACTAAAAATGAAAAAAATTATTATATAAATTTCCATAAAATAAAAATTCAATTATTATCAAATTATGGAAATTATTGTAATATAGGATTAACAGGATTAAATTTAATAGATAAAAATGATAAAATTATAAATATTGAAAATGCAATTTCAATTGGAGCTCTTCCTAAAGATTTAAGAACAATATATAATAATGAAGAAGATAATAGAGTTTTTGAAAATATATTTTCAAATATTAATAATACTACAGATGAAAATTTTATGTGGTTAAGTGTTATTAACCCAAAACCTTTTATTGAAATTGTTTTTAAAAATGAAATGACTTTAAATAGAATTAATTTTTGGAATTTTAATGAACCTTTTTCTTTAGATAAAGGGGTTAAAAATTTAGAAATTATTATTGATGATCATAAAAAATATAATATTATTCTTTGGAAAGGATTAGGTATTGATTATTATGATATTTATCAAAAAATTTATTTTTATGATTTAGATTTTAAAAAAAACAATAAATTTACTATTGATTATAATATTAAAAATTATCCTATTGGTTTTGTTTTTAAAATTATTTTTATTGATAATTACGGTGATAAAGATTTAATTTCTTTGAAAGATATTTTTTTCTTTGATAACAATAATGTCAATTTAAATAATGAAGTTAAATTTAATGTAATTTCTTTCAGTAATGAAGATAATATAATTTATTCTTATCAATTTTTAGATTATAAAAAAAATGAAAATTCAGTTTGTAATAATTTACTTTTTGTTTGTTTTGAACAATTAGTTCAAGTAAAATATATTAAAATTATAAATAAAAAAGAAAAACTTCCTCAAAATACAAAAAATATTCAAATTTATTGTGATGATATTTTATTTTTTGAAGGAATGATAAATCAATGTGATGAAAGTATAATTTCTTTTGAGAATGATTATAATAAATTAGATAAAACAATAAATAAAGATAATATTATTAACTTAAATTCTATAAATTCAAAAAAACAAAATATGTATATTGAAAAAGAAATAAGTGATGGTTTTATGTTAATATTAGATAAAAAATCTTAAAAAAAATTAATATTTTTTTCAATGTGATTGTTAATGATTAAATTTTTATTGGGATATTTTTTTCATAAAAATCATTTTAACATATTATATTAATTTAAAATAAAATTTTAATATAAAAAAACCATAAAATAAAAATTTTTTATGAATTATTACCATAAAGAAATTTTAAACAATAAATTAATTTTACAATTTTTAAATAAATGAAAAAAAATCAAGCTGAAGCTTTTGGAAAAGTGATTCCTAAAAAATCACTTCCAGAAGATTTAAAAATGAAAGTAAAAGAATATATAGATAAATTAAATGAATCATCAACCCAACAATATGCATTTACTCAATTTAAAATACTTCTTCAAAAATATAATTCATTAGAAGATGTTAAAGCAATATTACCATTATTACTAAATTACACAAATAAAAACTTTACAAAAATAGGAAAAGAATATCAATTAGTTTTAATAGCATATGCCTTAAATATAAATTATATAAAAAATCCAAATCATAATATTGCTTCGAAAATATTAGAATCAATAGGAAATTATTTATATATTAATTCATTTAATTTACATAAAGCAGCTTCAATTGCAATAATTGAATTATTTGATTTATTATGTGAAAATGAAACTAAGGATAAAGCTTTAGAATTTATATTAAAATATTTTTTTGGAATTATTGAAAAAAATCATAATATAATAAGTAAAATAAATGAAAATGGAATTTTAAATGGAAGTTTCATTATAATTAATGAATTATTAAGTTATGTTATTTATAATAATTCAAGTGAAAAAGTTGAAAATAATAATCCAGAACAAAAAAATGAAGTTATAGAAAGAGCAAATAGAAGAATTGAAAATGAAAATATAAATAAAGCTTCAGATTTAAATTCTTTACAACAAATATTAATTCCTGCAATGATAGAATTATTAAATATATTTAAAAAATATAAATATCCAAATCCAAATATGTTACAAAGTATTTGTAATTTAATTGATGTTATTTCATATGATGAATATAAAAATAATTTTTTAGAAATTATTCATCTTTTAATTAATGTTTTATATAAAAATGATGCTCAAATTTATTTAAGTAAAATTGAAGTTTGTGAAATTTTTAATCATTTAAAAAATAAATTAAGAAATTTAAATATTGAAGAATTACCTAATCAAAGTGAAATAATTAAATCAATTGAATATGCAACAAAAGATAGAGTTTTTAAAGTTCAAGTTTGTTCAAATAATACTTTAAATAATATTTTAAATATTGAAGATAATAATAAAATAATTCCTAAATTAAATTTATTAAGAAATTTATCTAAAATTTATAATGGGAAAAATACTTTAATGAATAATAAAGAAGTTAGAAAAAATATTTATGAAGTAGGTATTGGAAAATTTTTAAGAACAACAGAATTTTTAAATAATAGAGATGAAGAAAATTTAATTCAAATTAAAAAAGATTTAGAAAATAAAAGAAAAAAAGAAATTAGTAAAAGTAAAGAAAAAAAAAATAGACAAAGTATAAAAAGTTTAATAAAAGGACAAAAATTAAAAAAAAATGAAAATAATTTTAAAGTTATTTCTAAATATAATCCTTATTTTAGTGAAGATGAGATTAGTGAAAAAAAAATTAAAAATGAAAATAATAATTTTAGTGAAAATAAAGAAAATGAAAATTATTCAAATGAAAATAATATAGAAGAAGAAAATCAAAGAATTCATGAAAATGAAAAGAATATTTCTGAAAAAGTAATTTTAAAAAACAAAAACAATAAAAATAACTTTAATCAAAATTTAATTAAAAAATCTCAAACCAAAAAAGAAAAAATAAAAGATTCAACTTTAACTGAAAGTCCTATAAAAAAATCATTAACAAAAACAAAAAATAATTCTTTTAAAGGAAAAAAAACTAAAAATAAACCTCCTTCAAAAAAAGATTCTATGATAAATCAAGTTAATGAAAAAGAAAATATAGAAGAAAACAATGAAAATAAAAATGAAGAAGAAGAAAAACTTAATGAAAATAATGAAGAAATATCAGATGAAGATAATGAAAAAAAATTAGTTAATAAAGAAGAGAAAGATTTTAATAATGAAGAAAATGAAGAAAGTGATAATAATAATGAAGAATATGAAGAAAATGAAGAAAATAAAGTTAATAAAGATAAAAATAATGAAAATAAAAATGATAATGAAGAAAATGAAGAAAGTGATAATAATAAAGAAAATAAAATCAATAATGAAGAATTTGAAGAAAATAAAAATAATAATGAGGAATTTGATGAAAATAAGAATATTAATGATGAAAATGAAAATAATAATGAAGAATATAAAAGTGATAATGAGGAAAATGAAGAAAGTGAAAATAATAATAAAGAAAATGAAAGTATTAATGAAAAAAGTGAAAAGAATAAAAAAGAAAAAGATAATATTAATGAAGAAAATAAATATAATAAAAAAGAAAACGAAAATATTAATGAAGAAAATAAATATAATAATAAAGAAAATGATAATATTAATAAAGAATATGATAATAATAATGAAGAAAATGATAATAATAATGAAGAAAATGATAATAATAATGAAGAAAATGATAATAATAATGAAGAATATGATAATAATAATGAAGAATATGATAATAATAATGAAGAATATGATAATAATAATAAAGAAAGTAATAATAAAAATGAATCAAATGAAATTGAAAAAAATAAAATTAAAAACAAACAATCAATTAAATCAAAACAATCTTTAAAAAAAAAACAAGATGAAAACAATAATGAAATAAATATAAATTTTGAATTTCAAGAAAATGAAGGAAATGAAGCAGTATTTATTCAAAATGATGAAGATAATAATAATAATTTTAAAAATAAAAAGAAATTAAAAAAAGAAGAAAATCAAAATGAGAATATTAATAAAAAAGAAACAATAAGTAAAAAAGAAACTATAAAATCTAATAAAGAAAAAAAAGAAAATAACTATAATAAAAAATTAAGAAATTATCAGAATGAAAATACAGAGAATAATTCTTCATTAAAATCTAATGAATTAGATTTAAATGATATTCAAAAAAGTAAAGAAGAAGAAATAATAAATTCTAAAAATAATATTATTAATAATATTTCTTCAGAAAATGAAAATTATTTAAATTCAAATAATAATAGTAATTATTCTAAAAATAAAGAAAAAAAAAAAAGATGAAATTAAAATAAATATTGTTCAAGAAAAAATAACTTCAGGAGAACAAAGTTTTAAAAGAGAAGATTCATTAATTAATAAAAAAATATATAATAATTATCCTAATGAATTAAATTTCCAACATTCAAATTTATCAAATAAATATAACACAAATTCTTTATATGATAAATTATCAAAAGGATTTATAAAAACTTTAAATGATTTATCAAATAATTTAGAACAGGAAGTAAATAATAAATTAGATTTTCTTAATAATAAAATAAATAAAATAAAACAAAAATTAAAAAAAATAGAAGAATTAAAAAAAGAAAATTTAAATGATACAATTATAGAAAAAAAAAATTTGCAAAATGATAATTCTTCAATTTGGAAAATTATTTTAGGATATTTAAAAGAAGAAAATTATGAAAAAGCATATTTTAAAGCTTTAAATTCAGGAGATGATTTAATTTTTTTAAGATTAATTTTTTTAACTGGAACCAATCATTTAATTAATATTCCTGTAAATATAAATAAAAAAATATTAATTAGATTAAATCAAATTTCAAGATGTTTTATGATTCAAAAACAAATTGTTAATTTTATAAATGAATCTTATAATTTAAAGATGATTAATTTAAATTTTTTTAATGAAAATGAATTAAATGATTTAATGCAAACATTATATGAAATTGGGGATAATGAAAATGAAATTGGATATTCTGCTAGAATAATATATGATAAAATTAAAGAAAGTATTGAAGAAAATAATAATTAATAAAAAAAAAATTTTAACAAATATTTTATTTTTCCCTAACTTCAAAATTTTTTTCTTTTTATTCATGCTTTTTAATCCTATACCAACAAATTATTATAATAGCACAAATTACAATCCATCCTAAAATTCCAAAAACAATAAACATCCATAATATATTTTTTTCACATAATTTTCCATCTTTTTTAATTTTATAATTAGAATTACATTTTTTACATTTCCCATCATCACCATATTGATTACAATAAGGAACTTGAAAATGTAACTCTATTTGAGTATCTTGTAAAGTCTCACAACCAGGAATTGCCTCTAAAATTTTACTTTTAGTTCCTGCAAATTTATCTAAATCTTCTTGATAAAAAACACAAATTAAAGTTATTTGAGAAGTATCAATTTCACAATATTTTGAAAAAGAATTCACATAATCTCCAAAATATAAATAAGGTATTGATTTAAATGGAAGAGTTTTTCTTGAAAATATTTGAAAAGATGTAGCACCTTTTTCTATATAAAAATTACTTATATATGAATAAATTGAAGGCATACAAGAACTAATTAAATCTAAATATTGATATGTTATATCATTAGAATCTGATAATTCTATTAATTTTTGTTGATTATTAATTGTTCCAATCATAATACGATTTGTTGTTTTTTTATTTAATGAATTTTTATAAGGTATATAAATTTTTGATCCATCTGTATATATTTTTCCTAAAGATATATCTGATTCCATTCCATATGAATCTAATTCTATTGATTGTTTTAAACTAAAACTTAATATTTCATTATCTTCTTTATATATTTTTTGGTTTATTATAGGGATTTGATTTATTATTGATTTTGATATTTGATTTTCTATGAAAGATATATTAAATTTTGTATTTTGTATTTGAATGTTATAATCATATAAATCGAAGTTTTCTATATCATTTTGAGGTTTATATTCATTAATTAAGATTATTATCATTATTTTTGCTAAAATTCCTTTCATTTTGTGATTCAAAAATAGGAATTATTAAAGATTATATAACAAATTTAGGGATAGAAATTAATTAAAATCTCAATAAAAAACAAATTTTTTTTTTTATGTATTATAGATTTATTTGAATATATATTATAATTATAAGGAAAATATATAAAGTTTAAATTTTTTCATGACATTGGGGATTGGGGATGGGGATTGGGGATTGGGGATTGGGGATAGGGACCAGGGCCCAGTGCTTGATCCCAAATTATTTGATATAAATCTCATTTAAAAATTAATA
>JAEEGK010020686.1_pt1 | contig 13971 bp, 10 predicted proteins | sample 8958771 | NCBI WGS metagenome assembly JAEEGK01 (sample SAMN16246547, study PRJNA631951) | gut metagenome | biome: gut microbiome; feature: rumen; material: SC-attached | host: Bos | place: Iran: Karaj | collected 2018-10 | reverse complement strand
TTGTCCAGGTTGATCTTCTGTTCCGGGCATAGTCACATTCCATTCCTTCTTTCCTGCATTATAATTCATGGAAGCATCAGCTATTCCTGTATCTCCATCCGTTATTGCCACCGCTGCCTTATATCCCGCAACGAAAGTATCTATTTCTTGTTGTGTTGTTCCTATTTCTTTTGTCTTTATAGGATCTGAATTTCCTTCAACATTTAATGTCCAACCATCTTTTTTGTTATATCCTGCAAGTTGAGCTGCCGTACCATCTTCTCCGTTTATTCCAGCCGCTATACTATTTGCATTTTTATAATCAGATATAAAATTTTTTATTCGGTAATCTTCTGTTCCTATATCTGCTATACTTATTTTCAAATTATCTTGTCCGTTTGCTCCCGGTACACTTACTTTCCACTGACCGCCATCAAATACTCCCGTAGAGCCATCTATTCCTGCTACAACACTTGTCGCCGCATTGTATTCATTTACAAAATTTCTCCATTCTCCACTTGTCTTACCAAGTGCATCTGCCGAAACTGTCGTCGATTCCGTAGTACCTATTCCCGGAACTGACACTTCCCAACTACTACCGTTATAATTTTGAGTTGAGCCATCTATTTGTCCGGCTACATAAGCCGTACTCTTATAACCATCTACAAAGCCTTTTGTATCTTCTATTGTCGAAACACTGACACTATTATCTCCGACATTTACAGTCCATCCGGTACCACTACTATATCCTGTAGTCACAGGATTATCTCTTGATCCGCTGTTCATTTCGGTAGCAAGAGCGGTGGCCGTTTTGTAATCCGCAACAAAATTATTTACCGCTTGTTCCGTATATCCTATTTCTGAAGAATTTATACTATTATCCCCAATATTTACACTCCAACCCTTATCGGAATCAAATCCAATAGAGGCTGTTTTACCCCACTGACCATTTATTCCCGATGCCGCACCTGCTGCTGTGTTGTAACCCGCAACAAAAGTATCTATGGCTTCTTTTCCTGTACCGATTTGATCTACACCTATTGTTTGTGCAGACTGTCCGTTTGCTCCCGGCACTGTTACATTCCATTGACCATCACTAAAACTTCCGGATGCTCCGCTTCCTATTCCATCTGCTACACCTGCCGCTGTATTATAACCGGTTACAAAATTATTTATATCTTGTTCAGAAGTTCCCGTATCTGCCGTAGATATTGTTTGAGGTTTACCATTTCCTATAGCCGGCACCGATATATTGAAATTATTAGTCCCTGCATCATAACTAACATTTTCTTTATCTACACCTATACCATCAGCCATTGCATAAGCCGCAGTCAAAGTATCCGTAAGTTGCGCTACACCTTCATCAGTCATAGCATTTCCGCTAGCATTTATAGCTTTAACATTATCTTCCCCTATTGATACTCCGTTAACTTTTATATCTTTTACACCTTTTACTGTTTCTTTAACTACATTTACTCCGCCGCCTTCTACTCCTTTTTCCATTTCTTTTTCAAAATCTTCGTTGCTCATCTTATTCAATTCATCTACTCTTTCCTTGCTTTCTTCCGTTTCTTTTATTACACCCTGTTCTTTAAGTTCCTCTATTCTCTCTTGTGAAGTTTCCGGATCTGAAATTTCTTTTGCCAATTCTTCGGCAGCTCTTTCATTTTCTTCATTTTGTAGTTTCTGCTCTTCGGTTTGTGTTATCTTTCCTTCTTCCATCATTTTATCAAAGTCATCTTTTTCAAGAGCATTTAATCTTTCTTCTTCTTTTGCAGCCATTTCATCTATCTTTGCTTGATCTTCTTCTTCATCGGGAACCTCTACGGTATATGTGTATTCTACCTCCACCTCATATTCATATTCCACTTCCACCTCATATTCAACTTCCACTTCATATTCCACAGTTACGGTATATGTGTAAGTATATGTATTTCCATCGGCATCTGTTCCTGTTCCTGTTCTTTGTTCTTCTCTGGTCCTCGTTTCCATTCTGGTTCTGGTTTCCGTTCTTGTTCCGGTTCTGGTTTCCGTTCTTGTTCCGGTTCTGGTTTCCGTTCTTGCTCCTACTATCTCTATCATTTCTTCTTCGCCTATTTCCTGAATCTTACCTTCCTTGGCCTGCTCTTTCAATCCTTCACTTGCACTTAAGACTCTGATATTACCTTCCTTATCTTTAGCATTGTAACTTATTCCGGTATCTTCGCCATAAACGTCAACCCCGTCACCACCGCTTAATACCGATTTTAAACCTTCTTTACTATATTCTATTTTATCTCCACCACGAACGTTCGGATCACTTATTGTAAAGTTCCCGCTATCTAATTTCGTTACCGTTATGTAGTGATCTCCATTCACCCATACTATTGCACTTTCGCCCGCTTTTAAACCTTCGATAAATATATCTATGTCACTAATATAACCCTGTGCATCTTGTCCGAATTGTGCCATTACAGACTGCATTGTATACATACTTGTCATAAGCTGTGTATCACCGGATTTAATTAAATCTTCATTGTTTTTTGTAAATAATCCCGTACTTATTTCCAAGAGTAATGCTTGTAATCCCAATACACCTTTACTCGTTATATTTAAAACCTCTCCCAATGCTGATATTGCACAGTTTATTATACTACCGCCTTGTTCAAAGAAACTTGCCAATAAGCCTAAAATTCCCTCTTTTTCTTCTTCCGTCTTTCCTGCTAATGCTTCATCCAATTTTTCCTTTACTTCCTCTTTATCTACTCCGCTCTGTCTTGATAATTCGCTTATTATCCTGTTATATTCTACATTAACATCCAACTCTTCTTTGTTTTCTTCTTCTATACCTTTTATAGCATCATCATCTTTTTCTTCTTCTTCCTTATTCACTTCTTCTTGTTTATTTCCTTCCTGTTTATCGGTATCTGCTTTTACTTCTTGTCTTTCTATTTCTCCTATCTTTTCTATCTGTTTTAATCCCGTTGAGTTTTCCTTTTCAAGAGCTTTCTTTCTGTTTACAAGTGCTTGGTAATATACTATATCACTCTGTCCGGAATAGCCTAATACTTGCTCTTTCTCCGAATTATATACCGCCACTACTTTATTGCCTTTTGTTTTATCTTTTACTACACCGTTCTCTTCATCTATCTCTATTATGCTGTCTACTTGCTCTTCACTCATGTTACCTATCGCATTCATCGTACTTACTCCCTCTCCGCTTCCCGTCCTCATCGCTTCATCGGAACTCATTAACCCTACTTCACTCGTGTCCGTTTTCCCTGTCTCTATCACCTGTTCATTTTTTTCTTTGTTATCTTTGGCTCTTCTGTCACTCTTTGCATATACCGGTAAGTTCGCTATGTTCAATACAAAACATAGCACTACCAATATGCTCACCACTTTCCTAAACACGTGGTCGCTGTACGTCTCCTTAAAATATTTCTTTATGCCCATGACTACCTTTGTTAAGATATTCATTTTGCCCCCCTCTAATTCTTCTATATTTTTATTTTTATTTTTTATTTCTTCTTTTTTCATCTTTTTCTCCCTGTTTTTTGCTCATACAAAAAACAAAACTAACCTGTGCCTCATCAGCACAAGTTAGTTCTATCTTCCATATTCTTCTTAGTTATTGTTGCTATCCCGTCTTCCTTCCTATTCCTTATTGCTATCACAAACACAATGAAGAATAAAAGTCCTGTGATTGTATTACCGCTACAGTACACTTTCACATTATTGTATAGTCTATACAATCTCTCCGATATCTTCCCCACTGATATTGTTACTGCTTCATCTTCTTCGTTATATACTACCAACTCTTTATATTGTCTGCTTTCTATCTCTATTCCGCTGTCGCTGCTGGTATTTACCGGTGTTTCTTCCTTGCTCTGTCCGTTACTTATAGGCGCCTCTGCTCCCGTTTCTCCCAATCTCAAATATTTATATAAATCTTTCGTTACTTTATTGCTCATAACCGTCAATGTATCTGTACAACTTTTGAATGTCTCAACTATAACATTGTTTACCACCGCTCCGATTATCGCTGCTATACTCTCTTTATTCTCTATTGATTTCGGCATAAATCCGTTTATTATCATACTGCAAAATATAAGCATCGCAAGAGCAACTCTCATTACTCTCGCAGACAATAAAACCTTAATTGATTTTACCTTAATCAATCCTTTCATTTTTCTCCCTATAAAAAAAGCCTTCTGTTCCTCACTATTTTTATAGCCTATTTCTCTTATTTTTTCAATATGTTTTTTACTTGCTGCTTCACTATTTTAAATTATAGCCTTTTTATGAAAATTATTTCCAAAAACATTGTGAAATTTTTGTGAAATTTTTTAAATACGCGCATTTAAACCATCTAAATAGTATATACATGTTGCTATGTTTTTTTTGTTATAATATTTTGTTATAATATTTTGTAATTTAAAACATAGGTAAAATTTATGGCTAAACAAACAAAAAAACAATTGGAAGAATATAAAAAAAGTAAAAGATTGTTATTGGGTTGTATATGTTGCGCAATATCTTTTTTCTTATTGTATGCTTTAATATCGGCAAGCGATACAGGCATAGTTGGTGAAGCATTATCAAGTATAATGTTTAATTCTTTCGGAGCTTCATCATATATAATTCCTATCATTTTATTTTGGTTCGGTATACTGTATTTCATAACTTCAACAATATTAAGAACAAGAATCGATTTGGTTTTGGCAATAGTTTCCGTTACTTTATCATCAATTTTATTTTCATTAATAAAGAGTATATTTAACCTGAAATTTCAAGACGGCGGTTGGTTGGGTAATGTATTATCCCCCTTCTTCTTAAAATTTTTCGGAAATTGGGGTTCTATAGCAATAGTAGGTATACTTTTCATATTTTTCATTGCGGCATTTTTTAGAATATCCTTATTTAAATTAGCTAAATATATAGTAAAATCAACAATTGAAGATATCAAACAATGGTACGAATACAGAAAAGCGAAAAAACAAGATAAACCTACAATTGTTAATAACAGAGCTAAAAAAGAACAAACGGAAGAAGAACCTTTTGAACAAACGGAAAAGCCTAGAATTATAGATAGCAGACAACCTGCAAAAAAAGATGACAAAGAAGATTTTGTTCAAGAACAAATGAAAGCTGCAAGAACGGAAGAACAAAAGAAAATACAGGTACAACAACCGCAAGAGGAAGAAAAAGAAGCTGAACAGGAGCAACAAGAATCCGAACCTGTAACAGAACCGAAACCTGTAGTTAAACAGGAAAAAATAGATACAAAAACATTTAGTTATACCTTGCCTCCGGTAACTCTTTTAAGAGAAGGTTCTTTAAACACGCAAATAAACGAATCCGAACTTCAGGAAAGAGCCGAAGCATTAAGAGAAGCTTTAAAATCTTTCAGAATTGATGCAGTTGTTCAAGATATTATCCCGGGACCTGTTATTACAAGATATGATATAGTTCTTGCACCGGGAACAAAAATGCAGTCGGTAATGAACATAATGGACGATATTTCTCTTGCCATGAAAACCGCAGCGATAAGAATTGAGCCCGTACCTGAAAAATCTGCAGTCGGTATAGAAATACCTAACCCGAAAGCATCAATGGTAAGTTTAAGAGATATTATAGACACGAAAGAATTCAAAGATTCAAAATCTTTATTAACATTGGCCGTAGGAACAAAAACGGACGGAAGCGGATATATTTCAAACTTAGCAAAAATGCCTCACTTACTTATTGCCGGAGCCACCGGTTCGGGAAAAAGTGTCGGTGTGCACAATATTATTTTATCTATATTGTATAAGGCAAGACCGGATGAAGTTAAGTTTATGTTAATAGATCCTAAAAGAGTGGAAATGACCGCATATAAACAGATTCCTCACTTATATAATCCTTGTTGTATGGCAGATGATGCAGATGTTATTACAAGACCTAACGAAGCTTCCGATGCATTAAAGAAGTTGGTTAAAGTTATGGAAGAAAGATACGAAAAATATGCAAGCAACATGGTTAGAAACATTGAAGATTACAATGCAAAAATGGTTGCTGAAGGCGGAGATAAAGATTACTATATAATTGTTATCATAGATGAATTGGCGGATTTGATGATGGTAGCTTCAAAAGAAATTGAAGATTCCATTCAAAGACTTGCACAAATGGCAAGAGCGGTCGGAATACATTTGATACTTGCAACTCAAAGACCTACCGTAAATGTTATAACGGGAACCATTAAAGCTAATTTCCCTGCGAGACAATCGTTCCAAACGGTATCTGCTGTAGATTCCAAGGTTATACTTGATACCATAGGCGCGGAAAGCTTGATAGGTAAAGGAGATATGTTATTCTTACCTCCTTCCGAGCCGAGACCGGTAAGACTTCAGGGTGCATTTGTTTCTTCTAAAGAAATTGAACAAGTGGTAAAATTTATAGCAGACCAGGATTTTCCTAAATTCTATGAACCTTTAGTTCATGAAGTAAGCCAAGCAGCTGCGGCAACCGCGGCAGATAAAGCCGAAAAAGATCTTATACCCGCACTTAAACTTATTCTTGAAAGAAGAAGAATATCGCAGGATTTGTTAAAAGCACAGTTCGGCGGTTCGGCAAGAGCATCAAATATATTAAGTGTATTGGAAGTAAGAGGTTTTATTCATAAACCGGAAGGGACAAATCGCTGGGAAATAAACTATAATTTAGTAGAGGATTATTTAAGAATAAATGATAACTAAAAAATTTGTATCAACCGTCATTATATTGTTTATATGTGTATCCGCAGTTCTTTGTGAAGCACCGAAACAACAGAACATAGATGCTGTTTTATCAAAATTAGAAAAGCAAGATTCAGCAATAAAAGATTTACAGGCAGACTACACACAAACATTAACTTATCTTTCAACCGACGAGCAATTTGTTTCCGGCGGTATATTCAGACATAAAAAACAAAATTATATTTATTTGGGGCAAACAACACCAACAAAACAATTTTCTTATATAGACGGCAAACATATTACAACTTATGTTCCGGATAACAGACAAGCTATAGTTGAAAAATGGAAAGATGTTATAAACAGTGATATGTTGTTAACATCGGTATTTAAATTTGCTCAAAATTGGAAATCATTAAAAAAAGATTATATTATAGAACTTAAAGAAGAAACGAATGTAGATTATTCTTTTTTAATAAAACCGATAAATGAAAAAGAAAAATGGAATTTGACTATTACCGTTGGAAAAAGTTCTTCTTTAATAACAAAAACTTCTTTTAATAACGGTAATTTTATAGTAGATGTAAAGTTAACAAATTATAAACTCAACAACAATTTTTCAAACGATATATTCAAATTTACGGCACCGAAAAATGTTGATGTTATAGAGTTATAGAGGTTTATTATGAACGGTCCCGGAAAAGTTTTACAACAGGCAAGAAAGAAAAAAAGATATTCTATCGATAGAGTACACAAAACCACCAAAATAAAAAAAGAATACATTGAAGGTCTTGAAAACGATAATGTATCCGCTTTTCCTGCGGAACTTTATTATAAAAATTTCTTAAAAACCTATGCTTTATTTTTATCTTTAGATCCTGTTGAAATGACAAATATGTATGAGCAATCAAAATTGGATCAACAAGAAGATTTATTTAAACAAAGCAGTAATAATGTAGAAAACAAATTTATTGAATTTTATAAAAAAAACAAACAAACACTTATTTACGTGGGATATGCTCTTATAGCTGTTCTTGTTATCTGCATAATAATTATGCTTATTCCTACAAAAAAAGCTCCTGTTAACACGGAAGCCGTCACTCAAACAGTAACGAAAAAAGAACAAAAAAGTGCACCTGTTGTACCGCAGCAAACAGAACAAAAACTTTATATTAAAGCAATTTCCGATACTTGGTTAAAAGTTGTAGGTGACGACAAAAAACTTTTTGAAAGCATTTTGGCAAAAGATAAAACTTTTGAAGCGACAACAAAACAAGAATTCAACATAAAAATCGGAAACATTGACGGAATAGAAGTTTATTTTAACGATAAACTTGTAGATATTTCCAAAGGTGCTTCCGGCAGTAAAGTAAATACAATAACATTAAAAAGAGATTAATATTGAAAAACAATAAAGTATCTTTTATCACTTTGGGATGTTCAAAAAATACCGTTGAAGCGGAATCCGTAATAGGTTTATTTTTAAAAGAAGGATATGAAATATCCAACGATTTATCAAAAACAGATATCATAATAATTCATACTTGTTCATTCATACAAGACGCACAAGCCGAATCTCATTATCAAATACAACAAGCGGGACTTTTAAAACAACAAAATAAAAATTTAAAAATATATGTTTCAGGTTGTCTGGCTCAACTTTTGCAGGAGAAAATGCAAAAAGATTATCCTTTTATAGACGGCTATGTGGGAACGGGAAACTTCGACAAAATAGTTAAACTTATAAAGAAGGACAAAACATTTGCAGACACAAGTTGTGCAGGCGGAGTAAACACTTTTAAATCAAGAGTTTTGTCTACAGACTTACCTTCAACATATATAAAAATAGCTGAAGGTTGTAACCACAGATGCAGTTATTGCATAATTCCCAACTTAAGAGGAAACTTCGTAAGCAGGCCGATAAAATCAATAACCGATGAAGCTAAAGCTCTTGCGGATGCGGGAATACAAGAACTTAATGTAATAGCCCAGGATACTACATCCTACGGAACAGATATATACGGTAAACTTTCATTAGCAAAATTATTAAAAGAGTTATCCAAGATAAAACAACTTAAATGGATAAGATTATTGTATGCTTATCCGTCAACAATAACAAAAGAATTATTGGAAACAATATATGAAACGGAAAACATTTGCAACTATATTGATATTCCCATACAACATATAAGCAAGAATGTTTTAAAAAACATGAAAAGGCCGATAAACACAAAACAAATTATAGAAAACATAAAAAAAGATTTTCCGAACATAACATTAAGAACTTCCTTAATAACGGGGTTTCCCAACGAAACGGAAACAGACTTTAAAGAACTTTTATCTTTTATAAAACAAAACTACTTTGAACATGTCGGAATATTCGGATATTCCGATCAAAAACTTGCCAAATCTTATAAATTAAAGAATAAAATTTCTCAGCAAATTATAGAAAAAAGAGTTCAACTTCTTGCATCGGCACAATTTAAAAATGTAGAAAAGAACAATAAAGAAAAAATAGGCAAAACTTTTGAAGTATTACCGGAAACTGTCTCAAAAAACAAAATTTATTGCAGAGCTTACTTCCAGGCACCGGAAATTGATAACTCAATTATAGTTAACAAAAACAAAAATATAGAGTTGGGCAAATTTACCGAAATCACAATAAAAGATTATAAAGACTACGATTTAATTGCAAAATAATGTATAATTAGTTTTTAATTAATTGTAAGGATTTATTTATGAATTTAGCGAACAAATTAACTATTCTCAGAGTTTTACTTGTGCCTATATTTATTATTCTTGTAATAATAGATTCTTTTTGGGCAAATGTTTTTGCTTTGCTTGTTTTCATTGCAGCTTCAATAACGGATTATTATGACGGTGTTATTGCAAGAAAACAAAATATGATAACAACTTTGGGAATATTTCTTGATCCTTTGGCAGACAAACTTCTTGTAACTTCAGCATTTATCCTGTTTGTCGGAATTTACACTTTGAATATTCCGGCATGGATGGTAATTTGTATAATTGCAAGAGAATTTATTATTACGGGGCTTCGTTCGATAGCCGCTTCAAAAAATATAATAATACCCGCAAGTATGGCAGGTAAAGTAAAAACGACTTCTCAAATGATTGCTATTATAACAATTCTTGTTATTTTATCGGTAAATTCGGCAATAATGAAATTTTATTCCACATCGCCTTATGAATTGTTGGAAAGTACCGGTTGGCAACACTTTTTGGGTCTTGTATTGGTTCATGCTCCTTATTGGTTAATGTTAATAGCAACAATATTTACATTGTATTCCGGTATAAACTATATAATCTCACATAAAAAAATATTTATAGACCAAAAATAAAATGATAAAAACAGAATTTATTTTATCAGGCGAATTTCAAGAAAATTGTTATATTGTTTATGATGATACTTCAAAAAAAGCAATTATTATTGATCCCGGTCAAGACGGCAAAAAAGTAATCGATAAAATAGAAAAACTTAAATTAAAACCCGAACTTTTAATAAACACCCACGGACATTTCGATCACACATTTTCGGATGATATTATAAGAGAAAAATATAACATTCCTTTAGCAATTCATAAAGATGATACCGAAATGCTTTCTGATGCCGGCAAAAACTTTTCAACGATAATAGGTAGTCCCACAATAATAAATGATGCCGATATTATTTTTGATAAAGAAGAAACAAAAGAAACTTCATTTTGTAAATATTCAATTATTTATACACCCGGACACAGTAAAGGTTCCGTATGTATTTTGATAAATAATGTTTTGTTTGCGGGTGATACGGTTTTTAAAAATTCTATAGGAAGAACAGATTTGTACGGCGGTGACTACGAAGAACTTATTAAATCTTTACAAAAAATAAAAAAACTTCCGCCCGATACAATAATTTGCCCGGGGCACGGACCGTTTACCACGCTGAAAAACGAGCTGAAAAATAACATGTATTTTAATCAATAAAATGCAAAGAGTTGACGATTTTATTAATTACATTTTGATAGAAAAAGGACTTTCAAAAAACACTGCTCTTGCTTACAGAACAGATCTCAACACTTATCTGTCTTTCCTGGAAGAAAAGAAAATAAATTACGAAAACATAACACATTTGGAAATAACGGACTTTTTGTGGCATCTTAAAACATCGAATTTTAAACCGAGAAGCATTTACCGAATGATAGAATCAATCCGCCAATTTTATAAGTTTCTCATTGCCGAAAATTATATAAAAACAGATCCTACAATATATCTTACAGCACCAAAAGTTCCTATGATTTTGCCGGATATGTTAACAGGTGAAGAAGTTACAAAACTTTTAAATTCCGTTTCCGGAACAGATAATCTTTCAATAAGAAACAGAGCAATGCTTGAACTTTTATATGCCACCGGACTTAGAGTATCCGAACTTATCAGTTTAAAATTTTCAAATATAGATATCGAAGAATGTTTTGTAAAAATTTTCGGTAAGGGTAACAAAGAAAGATTGGTTCCTTTCGGGCAAAAAGCTCAACTGTATTTAAAAAGATATCTCAGGGTAAGAAAAAATACAAAGTCGGAATTTATATTCTTAACAAGATTAAACAAACCCATTTCAAGAATAGAATTTTGGAGACAACTTAAACAAATAGCCATAAAAGCCGGTATAATGAAAAACATTACCCCCCACACTTTAAGACACTCTTTTGCCACACATTTACTTACGGGCGGTGCAGATATAAGATTTGTTCAGGAAATGTTGGGCCACAGTTCAATTTCCACGACACAAATATATACTCACATAAGCCAGGAAAGATTAAAAGAACAACACAAGAAATTTCATCCGAGAGGATAGAAAAGCAGAAGATTGGAAGATTGGAAGATTAGAAGATTGGTAATAACTAAGGTAAAAACAACAAAGTTTAATTTAATTGTAAAACGAAATAATTTTGTAGTATAATATAAGAAATATTTTTACATGGAGTATTCTAATGAAAAAAATCATTTTTTCAATTTTATTACTTACTATATGTGTATTACCGGTAAGTGCAAAAATGAATATGGACTTTATTATAAAAGGTGGTCTTTTGGCTTCTCCTTATATTGATTTAGATAAAAACGTAGTGTTTACAGAGACCGGTATGGTCAACGGAGAAGAGCAAGAAAGAACGATAATAAACAGTAGAATTTTGGATGTTGATTTGGGATACACTTTGGGCGGTGAATTTTTTGTTTATCCGTGGCAAAATATAGGGTTAGGTGTAGGTGCTTTTCATTTATTTAAAACCGATATCGAAAACACGGCACAAAAAATATCCGCAACAAACTTTTATCTTGCCGGTAAACCTAAATTGGTTTTCGAAAACAAAGAAATAGACAGTGTTTATATAATAGGGCAGTTAGGTTACAGTAATGCTGATATAAAATTGATAGATGCAAGCGGACTTTCAGGTTTATATATGGGTGCAGGTGTAGGTATAGAAGCTAAATGGTTGATAGTTGAAGTGTTATATACATACTATAATTGGTTGATTCCCGATAACGATTTTGCCGGTCACGGTTCAATGTACACCATACATCTTAACATAGGTTATAAATATTCAATATGATATTTTTTAAATTAGTTATTATAATTTTTTTGTTTATATCTTTATTGGGGTTCTTTTTTACAAAAAAATTTTTAGAAATTTTCTGCTATTTTAATTTTTTATATTATAAATTCTGTGGAATAGAAGTAGATTTTAAAATAGTATCAACAAAAACGGCAAAAATTTCATTCTTAGCCGGTGCTATTCTTTTCATATTTATGTTTTTTGATATTGATAAAAGTTTCAACAAAAATAATTCAAATACAACAAACAAAGAAGAAATAGCTGTTACAGAAACTACAAACAAGGAGAATTTTGATATGCAATCGGTTTATGATTTTTTAAAGAAGTGCGAAACTTATTATCTTGCAACCGTGGAAAACGATCAACCCAGAGTAAGACCTTTCGGAACAATAGATTTGTTTGAAGATAAATTATATATACAAACCGGCAAAGTAAAAAATGTATCCAAACAAATGGCACAAAACCCTAAAGTAGAAATTTGTGCTTTTGACGGTAACACTTGGATAAGAATAGAAGCTGTTGTGGTAAACGATGACAGGATAGAAGCTAAACAACATATGTTGGATAATTATCCAAGCTTACAAAAAATGTATAAAGCCGATGATAACAACACTCAGGTTTTATATTTAAAAGATGCAACGGCAACTTTCTATTCTTTCACACAAGAACCTAAAGTTGTTAAGTTTTAAAATCATTTAATTTACAAGATTAAACTGTTAATGAATTGTTCCGCTACTCTCGGGGAACGGTTACCTCTGTTTAAAGCAAAAGTTTCCGCTTTAACAGATAATTCTTCTTTATCAATTTTAATGTTGTTTCTTTTTGCAAGTGCAAACACTATTTCAAGATAAAGATTTTTGTTCGGCTTTTCAAAATATACGGTTAAACCGAACCTGTCCGAAAGAGATGTTAATTCCTGAATTGTATCGTTAATATGAATATCGTCTTCGTTTCGTCTGTCCGCAAAACTTTCTTTTATTATATGTCTTCTGTTACTTGTAGCATAAATTACTGCATTGTTTGCTTTTGCCGAAGCAGAACCTTCAAGTGCCGCTTTTAACATACTGAAATTATCATCATTTTTATTAAAAGAAAGATCATCAATAAATATTATGAACTTTAACGGATTACCCGTAATTTTGCCCATAATATAAGAAAGGCTTAACAACTGATCTTTTCTTATTTCTATAAGTCTTACACCTTCATTATAGAAATAGTTTGCACATGCTTTAACCGTAGAAGATTTGCCTGTACCGGCATCACCGTATAACAAAATGTTTGCGGCGGGCTTACCTTCGCATAACGCTTTAGTATTATCAAAAATTTGTTTTCTTTGATCTTTATACCCTATAAAACTGTCAACGGAAATCTCGTCTGCGGATTTTATAGGTATAATTTGTTCATCCAACACTTTAAACATTTTTGCGGTGGCAAAAATACCGTATCCGAGTTTGGAAATATTTTTTATTTGTTTTTCGTAAAGTTTTACAAAATCGGTTTTGGTATTTTCGAATTCAGGGATATATTTAAAATCAACTTTATCGAAAAGGTCATCTGTCGTAATTTTTGAAAGGTCTGAAAATATCTTTAATTCTTTTGTTGTATTTTCCAAAAGAGTTTCGGATACTTCTTTTTTTTGTGCTATGGACAAAATATATTTGTTTTCATCGGTTAAAACGGCATTGGATAAA
>JAEEGK010020682.1_pt1 | contig 13973 bp, 11 predicted proteins | sample 8958771 | NCBI WGS metagenome assembly JAEEGK01 (sample SAMN16246547, study PRJNA631951) | gut metagenome | biome: gut microbiome; feature: rumen; material: SC-attached | host: Bos | place: Iran: Karaj | collected 2018-10 | reverse complement strand
TTTTATTTTATTTATAATTTCTTTATAACTTTCTTTAAATTTCGATAATTCTTTTCAAGTATTACATAATAATAATAAATCAAATAATAAAGGAACTCTACAAAAATTATCTTTAAAAGCTTTTAATTGTTCTATATTCATTCCATAGTCATCAACAAAAATTTCTCTAATTGTTTTATAATTTATTTTTCCAAAATTGTTTACATCAGGAACCATTTTAATTTTATTAAAAATTTCTGTGAAATTTTCTCCATTATTTTCATATTTTTCAATAGTTTCTCTTATTATATCATGATATTCATTTTCTTTTAAATTAACTGAATCTTCTTCTAATTTAAAACTAATATTATCTTTACTTACTTCAGAAAAAACTTTTAAATAATCTATTAAATTTTGAACATAAACCATATTTTCATGAGTACCTGATTTTTCTTTTAAGTAATTAAAAACACAATTACATAAATCTGAATCATTTAAACATTCTTCAACTTGAAAACAAATTTCAAAAGCTTCTTTTGATAAATATTTATTACCAATTAAACCTTTATATGTTAAATATTCTGTATAATTACCACCAAATTCATTATTAATTTTACTTGCCCAATAACGTAAATGAAGCATATAACAACCTTTATATTGATTATTTAAATTATTATTTTTAATATATTTATGAAAATCATTATAGTAAATTAAACCATTTTTATTTTTATCCATTTTTAAATACATATTTTTTAACAATTCTCTATCAAGATCCATTATATGTGAATAATGTTCCATTAAATTTTCATTTAATTCAATTACACTTATACAAAGTGATAAATCAACTGTTAAATTATGAAATGCATCACATAAAGGTAAATTGAAAGATAATGTATTTAATAAGTCTATTATTTGTTTGTTTATTGATTTAGATTTTAAATTTGTTTGTTTGTTGTCTTCATTTAAAAATACTTCATCTATTTTACCTTGTTCTGTTCTTATTGAATTTACTAATTTAACTAAATGATCTAATGTATAACAATTCTTATTTTTAATATTTGATAAATATAAAAAAAAATTTTCAGATTGTTCAGTATTATATTTTAATACTGAAATAAAATAATTATTATGCATTTCTAAAGTAATGATATTTTCATTTCCTCTATTTGATTTACTATATCTTTTATATATAATATCTTTTAAAAAAGGTTCAGTTTCAACATGTTTAATATCTAAAAATGAGGCAATATGTTTTAAAACTAAATCTTCACTGAATTTATTATTTTCTTTTGAGGAATTTTCATAAATAAAATCAGATAAATCTTTATAAGTTATTATACCTTTTTCATCTTCATCAATTTCCTTGGCAATACTTTTTAAAAACACTTTTTCAATTTTTGGGTAAAATATTTCCATTTCTCTAATTAAATCAAGAATAGTAATACCTTTATAATTATAAGTGATAGCTTCAAAACACATTTTTAAAGGAGAAAATCTTCCATTTTCTAAATAAAATAAAAATAATCTTGGTTCAAAATTACTTAAATTAAAATCAATAAAAGAAGTTAAAACATCAAATAGAATATCAGTATTAATTGTACTTAAGATTTCAGCTTGATTAGAATTATTATTATTTTCTTTATTATATGATTTAACTAATTGAAAAGTTGATATTCCTAAAGCATAATCCATACATAATGGTTTAATAAATAATTCTCTAAATTGACTCATTTTCATATTATCTGGTAAATTCAAAAAAGATTTTAAATTATTTTTGAATGTTTCTTTCATTTCTGTTTCTCCAGTCGGAATAAAAGCTTTTTGTAATATTTTAACAAAATTTTTCATTTCTTGTTCATAATATTTTTTATCTAAAAGAGATATTGCATTATATTCTTTTGCATTATCTTTTCTTAAAGAAGACATATAATTACTTTTTAATTTAATTTGTTCATTATTAATTAAACCATTATCAATTAATTCTTTTTCAATTTTTCTTTTCTCATTTAAATTTTTATTATATTCTAATTGTCTATTTATTGTATCAACTAAATCACCTTTTGTTATTCTATGACTATATATTAAATTTTGTAAATCATCATACATTTGTTTTGTAACCGGAGGAGCAATATCAAAAGTTTTAGTAAACAATTTAGTAAATTGAACAAATGAAATTTCATTATTATCTTTTTTTTCAGTTTTAAATTCTCTATTAAAAAAATCATCAGCACTCATATTTAATCCATATATTATTTTTCTAGTTACTTCTTTCCATCCAATTTTAGATGATTTATATCTTAAATTATTTAATAAAAAATTAATTAAATCTAAATAAGATATATAACCATCTTTATTAGAATCAATTTCATTAACACAATTTGATATTTTTTCTTTTGGAATTGTAGGAGCAAATTTATTTTCTAAAATGTTATATAATTCATAAGAAGGTACAAATTCTTCATTATTATATATATCAAAATCTTCTAATAATTCAATTAAAGACCATTCTCCACTTTCAAAAACCTCTAATTCTTTTAAAAATTCAGATATATTTTTATTTGTTTTATATTTATTTTGAAGAAAATCAGGTAGAGAAGACTTTTTTAACTGAGATTTATTCATAGAAATAATATCATTTGGCAATTCTGTATTAGTTCCTATATAATTATCATCACTTTGAAATAAAGCATTATTATCTTTATTTTCTAATAATCTTTTTGCTTCATTTTTGAAAAAATCTTTATTTGTTCTAAGAGGTAATTTTTTTAAATCTGTACCTCTATTCATCATATAATTTAAAAGTGGATATTCATTATTATTTGATTTAAATAACATTGCAAATTTAGGATCATTTTTAACACATTCAATAATACCAATATAATCATCATAACTTAACATTCTATTATTATTTATATCAAAAGCATCACTAATATTATTTAATTCAGTAGCACTTATTAAATCTTTTGGTATTAAAACCTTTAATTTTCTTTTTAAATTATCTAAATTTATTTGTTCGTTTTTGTTTTCTATATCTAATTTAGCACTGTCAAAAGCCATTCTTTCTGTAATATCAATTTTTTGTAAATAAGTTAAATATTTATTTATCCAAAATAATTGTACATCATTTAATCCATATTGATTATTTATATTTCTATTACTTTCATTATTTATATCTTCAGGATTTTTTTCTGAAATTTCACTTAATTTTTTTGCATAGAAACTATTATCATCTCTATAAGAATCTATTACAATTACAAAATCTTCAACTCTAATTTTTTGTCTTTTATTAACATCTAATGCTTTAAACACTGTAATTCCTTCAATATCTTTTAAATCTAATGGTTTAATTATATTTGAATAAAATTCATTTATAGTTAAATCTTGTCCTAAAGTTAAATTTTGTCTAAATACAAATTCTAATGTTGATATTTTTTTTTGATATTGTAAATTATCTGCAATATTATAAAAAATCAATTTTGTTGGTAATTGAGACATTCCTAAAATTCTTGCATAAGTATTCATTAATTGAGTTAAATTTACTAATCCTGTTTCATCTAATCTTACTTTTTGAATTAAAAAAAATAAATCAACTATTTCATTAAATTATTTTGAAAAATATATTATATAATAAAACTTACGTTTTGATTGTTGAGGATAAAAATTTTCTATATTCAATTTAAATTTTGAAAATTGACATCTATTTCCAAATTCTTTTTCCATTTGTTCATAAAATGTTGTTATTGGAGTATCAGTTTGATTTAACTCTTCTAAAATTGATTTAATTTTATTTTCATCATCATCTAATATAACTGCTTCTGACATTTTTATTTTAAACTTTTTATTTATTTTTCATTAAATTTTAATTTTAAATCTAATTATATGTAATTTCTAAAAATATTATATTTTATATTAAATAAAAAGTTAAACTGTTTATAAAGAAAATATGCTAGTGATAAATTAAATGATTTTTTTACATAAAATCAAGAAAATATAAAAAAATAATTCATTTTATCTTTAAAAATAAGAATAATCATAAAATAAAATTATAAATAAAATATAAAGGAAATAGTTATTTTTGTCAAATTTAATATTATAATAATCCAAGATTATGACGAAGAAACAATTTAAAAACATTTTATTTGATTTTTTAAAATATTTTCTTTTAACAAAAAATATTAGATTAAATAAATTAAATAATTAATTAAAATTGTTTTATTCTTTGTATAAATTATTTTAAACAATTGAATTGGTAATTTTTTTAATAAAACATTTAATTTAAATTCATAATTGATTCTTATTAATTCTTCAAAAGTAATTAATTTAATAATAACTCAATATTATTATATTTTTTCTCAAAATATCTTTTAAATTCTTCTTTACACTTCTTTTTATCAACTTCATATAATAAATTAGCCACTTTTTTATCATTTAATATAATTTCAAAATCATTATAATAAAGAATAATATAATCATAAGAATTTAATATGTAATAATCATTTATTCCAGATAAATAAGTTAATACTAAATTATATATTAATTTTCCATTTCCATATATAATATATTTTAAATGAGAAAATTTCAAGAGAGAAAATAGAATCAACAATTTTTTTGTTCATTATTTCATTTTCATTCTTATATATATCATCATAATAATCTAAAACAATTATTGGCTTTAATATATATTTTTCATTGTTAATGTATTCACAATATTTTAAAAGAAAATTAAAAATATTTTTTTATATCCTTTGTTCTTTTATTTTTTTTCAATATAATATTTATAAAGTTTTGAAAATATCAACAATTATTGAATGATTAAGATTTAATTATTTTGGAATTATCATAATTATTCTTGTTGAAATTATTATATTTTAAATATTTGTTTTTGTCATTTTTAACTTTTAATTGCATAACTTTTAATAAATATTCATTTTCACTATCTAATAATAAGAAAGTATACAATACATATATCCTATTTTGAATTCAGATGATTTTCAAATAAAACATATTTTTAAAAAACTTCTATTCCTTTTATTTTCGTTGTTTAAAATAAAAATCTTTCATTGTTTGTTCAATTATCATATCTTTTAAAGTTCTTTTTCCAAAATATTTTTATTTCATTATTAAATAAAATAAAAACTTTTTTTTAATTTTTTATATATAAATTTAAAAAGAAAAAATATATTAAATTTAATTATTTTATTTAAATTTTAAATATACAATTCTTAATGATTCAAATTTGATATTAGGGATTAGCTGAATTCATAAACCTTAAATATTTTTTTATATGTATATCACTAAATAAAATTAGTTTAATTAGTTTAACAATAAAAATCAAATAAATAGATTTATTAAACATAAAAAGGAAGGAAAATTGCTTTCTGCCTGATCTTTGAAAAATTCATGAACTATTCAATAAAACTGTAAATCTTAATGTCTCCGATTTATTCCTACATTAGAACACAACAAACTTGTTTTGGCCATCGTAAATTTGTCCAGATTAGAAGCCCATCAATGCTGTCCCGCCGATCAATGGAAAGAGAAATTTTTGTCTCTCTCAATGTAAAGGATCATTTCACCCAGTAGTTTATCGTTGAATTCCTTAGGAGTATATGGAATGGCCTATAAAATTTATCCTTTACTTTAGGATTAGATGACAAATCATTTACCAGCCGAAGAAGGACACTACCATACGTAAAAATTTTATCTATCTAAGAAAAAAGGCCTTGCTAGCCAACTCCGTCAAGAAGGATATCAGGATCTGGCCATCCTTTTCTTCCTTGGACAAACCCCATACATTATCTCTCTCATCACTGATTTTATCTGCAATTTCGCAAACCTTCTTAGTGATCTCAAACTTAGCCATATTCTGAACAGAACTAAAAATATCAATAAGACCACTAACAATCTCTAGTTCTTTGATTATGATTTCATATTTCGACTATATTCCGGTGATTTGTGAATTTGAAATCTCCTCAATTTCTCCAAACCTTTCATTTACATCAAATGATTTATTAGTTACATCTTCCATAATGTCACCTATTTATTGTTTATTAATTATAAATACATGAATATATTATATAATATATTCATTTATTGAAAGATAATTAAATTGATTCAACAAATGAAATATTATCCAATATTTAATAAAATAATTAATAGAATTTAAGATAAAATAGATTTTATTAGCTTTTTATATTGCATTTTATATTAAGTAGTTTTATTTAATTTAATTATATTCACTACAAAAAAAAATCACAAAAATTAATTTTCTTATTAAATCACAAAATCATATCTTGAAAAAAAAAAAAATAAATGTAAAAAAATAAAAAAAAATGAACTCCTCAATTAATTCTCAAGGACAAATAAATCAATCAAAACGTCATAGAAGTGTAATAAATCCATCAATGGAAAACTTTCAAATATTAGAATCTGATATTATTTCAAATAATCCAAATAATCTTTCCTTAAATAAAATAAAATTAAGATCAAATTCATTATTTGCATTTCAAGAATTTGATAAATTTACTTCTTTATTTGAAAACTATAATTATGAAAATGCCTCAACTTATAATTCATCTTTTTCGAACAGTTCTATTGAAGAAGATAATTTCTCCCAAAATTCAAAAGGAAAAAAAAAATCTGGAAATCTTTTTTTTCAAAATCATTTTTTAGGATTTAATGTTTTTCAAGAAAATTCAATTAATAATAATAAAACTAATAATTTAAATCAAAATTTATCAAATAATATAAATAATAATTATACAAATAATAATTATAATTTTAATAATAATGTAAATGAAATATTTGCATTAAGAAGAAATTCTTTAGGTTTATTGAATAATTTTTTATATTACAATTATTCATTTCAAATGCCTTATAATTCATATTCAAATTATAATTTAAATAATAATACTCAATTTAATTCAATTAATATAAATTCTTTAAAAAGAAATTCTTGTTCTTTTCAAAAACCACACCCCTTCAACCAAGAATATTATCAAATTTTCATTAAATTACAAGATCAAGTTGGTTGTAGACAATTACAAGAAAAATTAGAAGAAAAGAAAAATGATATTAATTTTATTCAACAATTTTATAAATGTATTGAGACTAATTTAACTGATGTAATTAATCATCAATTTGGAAATTATGTTGCTCAAAAATTATTTGATATTTTATTAAGTAAAAAAAATAAAAAAATGATCACAAATTTTTTTTCTCAAATAAGACATGATTTAATAGTTATTTCTTTACATATTTATGGAACTAGAGTTTTTCAAAAAATATTAGAAAAGTTAGAAGGAAAATATTTAGAAATTGAAACAGAAGAATTGGATAATATATTTAAAATGTTGATTGAAAATCATATTTTAGATTTATGCTCTGATATTAATGGAAATCATGTTTTTCAAAAAATTGTTAAAATTTATCCTTTAGAAAAAAATAATTTTATTTTTGATAAAATATCAGAAAATGTTACTCCAATTTCGAAATTAAAACAAGGAGTTTCAATTTTTGAAAATTGTTTTTCTATTTCAACAAAAAATCAAAAAGATAAAGTTGTTAATTCAATTATAAAAGAAATTATAAATTTGATTAATGATGAATATGGAAATTATACAATTCAATTAATTGTTAGTTTTCATAACGAAGAATATAATAAAATTATTTTTGATTATTTTAAAAAAAATATAGTTTCTTTGTCAAATAAAAAATTTTCTTCTAATGTTATCGACAGAGCAATCATAAAAGATTGTAAAGATTCTATTAATTTAATAGAATATATGGTAAAAAATAAATTAGTTAAAGATTTAATTATTGATCAATTTGGAAATTATGTAGTTCAAAAAGCTTTAATTATAACAAAAGGAGAACAAATATTTAATGAAATTATTGAACAAATAAAATATGTAATTGAAAAATTAAAATCAAGTTCAATTGGAAGAAAAATTTATGATCATTTATATAGTCAATATAGCTCATATTTTTATAAAGTATAAATAAAAATTATTTTTGGTTTTTTGAACATAAGGTATGTTCATATTATTAATAATACTTATAAAAGTGTAACTCTTTCTATTTGTAATTCCATTTATTTTATTATATTATTTTAAATTATATATTCTTTATGTTTGAAAATTAAGTTTAGTTTTTAAGATTGTTTTAAAATTTATGTTACGTAATATATTGTTAAAGATTATTATTTGTATATATAATTATTAATATAAAAAATTTGTTTTTACAATTTTAAGTTTAATTTTAAGGAACATTTAAGATTCTTTTAATGGATTGAAATAAATAATTGGGAATAAAATTCTATGTTTTTAAAATTATTAATTTTAATAAAATGAGTTTTTAGATTATAATTATATATAATTAAATTTATTGAAGAATTTTATCATGTAAATAAAAATTTAAAACTATTTTCTTTTAATAAAAAATAATTTATTTATTTATAAGAAAATATTGACTTGGTTTTTTCTTCATAAAAAAATCAGTATTTTATAAAACAAAATTATATATTAATGACTCAAATAGAAATAAATAGTCAATTTTATGTTCTTAATTGTAAAAATATTGAACTTCTCTTTTGATTCTTTATTTAAACATTGAAATATTTTTTCTTAAAATTATATTATTTCCTTTTTTAATTTACTTTTGTTGAATTTTATAAGAAAAATAAATCTAAAATATTTATTCTCTATCATTGATTTTACTTTATTTAATATTTTATTATTGTTAATTAATCACAATTTTTTAAATTAAATTTAAGATGCAGCAAAATCATAAAAATAATTAAAATTATATTTTAAAAACTTAAAATGATACTCTCTCAATGCTTCAATAATATTTATAAGTAAATATATATATATTATATTTTTATTAGTATGTATATTAATATTTAATTATAATTATTTAAAAACAAATGTCAACATTCAAAGAAAAATTACATGAAGTAAAATAAAAAAATAATCCTAGCTTTTATTAGAAGAATTTAAATTTGATGGTGAAAATAATAAATCTAATTATAACCTAAATAATTCAAACTCAATACAAAATAATTTCAAATATAATATTCCATTATTAAAACCAAATTCATATAGAAATAAATTTACTTCAAAAATAACAGATAATAGTGTAATGAGTCCAATTTATTTAACAAAATCTTCTTTTGAAAAAAGATTACAAATAAATAATGATCCTATAATTAATTTAAGGAAAAAAAATTTGAAAAATTATGATTTAAATATAAAAAAGCAAATTAATTTTCTTTCTAATTTTATAGGAAATCATAATAATTATTCTTCTAGATATAATAGACCTATTTATGAGAATTCTAATGATAATAATTTTTCTATTAATTATTTAACTGTAATTTCAGATATTAGAGATAGAAAGAATTCAATGAAAAATAATAAATTTAAAATGAATTATAATAATGATAATTTTAATACTATATTTTCTAACAAATCTAAAAAAGAAAGAAAGTTCTTTGGAGAAGATGAAGAAATAATAAATTATAGAAATTCATTTAAAATAAAAAAAGACAAAAAATAAGGAAAAATGGATATTATTATAATTTAACCTTAAATATTTTTTATTTAAAAACATTTTATAAACTAAAAAAAACAAATTAATAATAAAAAAATGTCTTTCCTAAACAAAAAAATATATAAAACAACCCAATTATTATTTATTTTTTCCTTCTTAATATCCTTAACAAAGTGTGCAGAATATACAACAGAATCAATGAAATCAACATTAGTATTTGGAATAGGAGTAGGGACATTTGTTTTAATAATATTTTTAATATTAGGAGGATTAATATGTATCTTTGGTTTATCAACAACAAATCCAGGTCTATTTCTTTTCATAGGAATACTGCTTCCATGTTTAATTTTATTAATTTTAACAGTAATACCGACAAAAAAAGAAAAAACATCTGTAGGTTATGATAAAACAAGAAGTCCTTTTAGAATTGTAAGATGGGTTGCTTTAGTTTTATTTATTGTATTTTTATTAATACCAATTTTCCCACTTTTATCTATTTGGATGACTCAAGTTATTCCTCAAAGAGTTGACTCAAGAGCTCAAAAAGAATATGATATGAAATATTTAAGAGATATTGAAGAAGAAAGAAAAAAAGAAGAAGAAAGAGAAGAAGAAGAAATTCCTCAAAGTTTAAATTTAAATGATAATAGAACTGGGTTACAGTTTGATTTACCTGCTGCTAATGTTAGGAATAATGAAAATAAAAAGAAATATGCTTCTTTGAGAAGGAGAAGAGGAAATAATAATGATAATGAAGAGGGAAATTAGTTTTTATTTTTTTTAAATTTCGGCTTTGGAATTTTTTTGTTTTTTATATTTTGTCTTTTTTTATTTAATATTTTTTTAATTTGAAAAAGAATTTTTTTATAATTTATTTTTTTGTGGATTTTTATTTTAATAATTTTTGTTTAAACATTTTTAATAAATTCAATCAATTTAATGTTATTTATTATTTACCTTATTGAACAATCGATTGATTTTTAAAATTGCCTCTCATAATGATTTTAAATGTAAGGAAAAGAAAAATATTAGTTTGTTTTAAAATAGATCATTTATTTCTTAACATTAAAGTAAGCATAAATTTGTATTATAAATAAAAAATGAATTTATCTTTTAACAGACAGATATATATTAATTTTCATTATATTCAAGATCAATATGAATATTAAATATTTTATAGTAAAAAGATTTTTTATTTAATATATTAAAATTTTTGAAAAATTATATTTGATTTCTGTTTTAGAAAATTTGTTTTAAATATTATTTCTTTTTTATTCTTGAATATTATAAAATTATGGGTTTTTAAAAACTGTTATTTTTATCATATTATGAATTAAATTAATAATTTGAAATTAAAAAATATAATTATCATTTGGTGAAAAATGAATGAAATCAATCGTTGTAATTTATTTTTATTTGGATATTTTACTAAAAAAGATTTCTTATTATTTGTAATTTCTCCATTATTATATGTTATTAATGAAAAAATTTTATATTCTAAATTTTTAACAATTCAATGGAAAAATAATTATCCATTGATTTATTCCTTTTATTTAGGTTATATCTTTTTTAATGGACCAATATTAGTTTATTCTTTTTTTAATCGAGAAAAAATTCCAAAAGAAAAAAGTATTAAAATAAACTTTTTAAAAAGGGTTGAAAAAAAAGAAAAAATATCGACATTTATGTTTTTTTTTGTATAATTATGTTGATTGATTTTTTATCAACATTTATTTCTATTAATTTTTCCAATTTTCATAAATATGATATTTATTACATTAATTTATTTTCATTTGAAATTTTTTTTTTTTTAATTTTATCAAAATATCTTTTGAAATTAGAAATTTATAAGCATCATATATTTTCTCTTTTCATAATTGTAATTGGGTTAATAATTATACATTTACTTTATTTTCAAATCAATTTCCGTTTAAATGACATATTTATAATTTTTATATTATTAATTTATCATTATATTTTTACTTTTCAAGATATATTAGCATATTATTTATTAAATCAATACAATTTTGATATTTATACATTTAGTTTTATTATAGGATTATTAGGAATTTTAATTTCTTTTATTATTTCTATTTTTAATTTAATTACAGATTTTAATTGTTTAAATTTAAATATAAATACTTATATAATATTATTTAAAGAACAACCTTTTAAAAAAATTTTAACATTTTTATTTGTTTCTTTATTTAATGGAATTACATATACATATTTTTGGTCTATTTTTAAATATTTTAAACCTTGGTTTTATGGAGTTTTCTCACCAATTTATGGATTATTAAATACAATATATATGATTTTTAGTTCAAATGAAGAAATGAATATTAATATAATTGAAATTATTATTTATATTATTTTAATTTTTGCATGTTTAATTTTTTAATGAGCAAATAATTTGCAATTTTTGGGAACTAAGCAAAAACACAAAAAAAGAAATTATGAATAGAGTAAAAAATGAAACTAAAAAATTGCAACAAGAAATATCCATGATAAATGCAGACTTTTCTTTATTTGAAATTTATGTATAAATATAAGTAAATAATTTTATCATTTTATTTTTAATTTTATTTCATGTATAATTAATCATAAAATTATTATATTAATAATCAATAATAAATAAGTCTTTAGGATTTTCTTTATAGATAATTATTTAAATTGTATGAATTACTTTTAATAATATTTTTAAGAATTTATTTTAAATATCATTTAATTTTTAAAGTTTATATGATTAAATAAATATATTTTATTCTTTCACACATTAAGTTTTATTCTAATTCTTTTTTATTAAAAAAGAAGACTAAAAGAATCAAAAACATAGGAAGATATAAAGAAGTAAATTTTAATTGTTCTATTATTATTTTAACTTTATAATCATATCCTTTCATAAAAATTATTTTCCACTTTTTTTTATTAAACTACAAAAATAGTTAATTAATTAAGAGTAATCAAAGATAATTCTTAATAAAAGTTTTTAAAACAAATATATTCTTCAATAAATTCTATTAAAAATAATATCCAATATAAAAAAATATTAAAAAATACAAAAATGGAAAAAAAGGAAATAGAAACAATAAAAATAGAAGTAGATGGAGAATTGAACAATCCCCCAAAAAAATGGGAAAAAACAAATTTTAAAAAACCAAAAAATACTTTATTTTCATCTTATGATGAAGATTTAATTCTTTCAAAAATTATTGGTCATCCTGTTCTTATAGGATATATTACTGCATTTAGTGATCATTTACCAATGACAATTTCACCTGATATTATTTGGCAATTAATTTTACTTGGATTTGCTCAACATGTAGATCTAAATTCTGAAAGATTGAGAGAAAAATTTGTTGATTTTAAAGGGAAAAAAAAATTAATAGTTGAAAGATTAGATTTAACACTTGAAAATGCAAAAAAAGAAGATTGGGAAGACATTGTTAATGAATTTTGTTCTAAATTAAATGAAAATATAAGTGAAGATTTAATTGATATATTAACTCCTAAATTTACTACTACTGATCATATTTCTAAAGCTTCAGCTCAAATGTCTATTATGTCTTCTATGAAACATTATTTTGATTATGAATGTATGATTTGTGGATGTGGAATTCCTTATATTAATTTAGAAGGTACTTTAGATGATTGGGTTGAATTAAAAAAAAAAACAGAAAATTTAAAAAAATATGAAATAAATTGGTGGATAGAAACTTTAATTCCAATATTAGATAAAATTGTTGAAACTAAAAAAGGAAACATTGATATTGAATTTTGGAGAGATTTCATTAAAATTAACAAAAAAGAAGTTACTCGATATGGTCCTTCAGGAATGCGAAAATGGACAGAAAAACATGATTTTATTTCAGGATGGATGATTAAATTTTTTCCATATGATTCAAGAGGAGAACGTTTAGAGAAATTTGATTATACAGAAAAAAAATATGTTCCTGAATATATGTGTGATACTCCTATGACTTTAACTTTAGTTGCTCTTAATAAATCTTTAAATACTGTTTTTAAATCTGGATTTATTGGAATTAAACAAGATGAAGAAACTTTTGCTGTTAAACCTGTAATTGGATGGTATTTGTTGGATGAGTCTTCTTCTTCTTCAAATGATAAAAATACAAATTTTTACATGATTTAATTTTCATTATTACTTTTACAGAAATAAAATAGTTTTAATTACCTTTTATAAAAATAAAATAGTTTAAATTATAATAAATATTTAAATTAAAAATAAGGATAAAAAATAAGAGACATTAATTAAATATTTCTCTTTTTATGTTCATATAAAGAAAAATAGTTCAAATTAAGTTATTTGGAAATGCTGAAGAAAAATATAATAATGAAACAAAAAAATATGAATTTACTTGTCAACATAAAGAAAATGAATGTTATGGAAATTTAATGGAAACTTGTGCAATAAATTTATT
>JAEEGK010020681.1_pt1 | contig 13974 bp, 9 predicted proteins | sample 8958771 | NCBI WGS metagenome assembly JAEEGK01 (sample SAMN16246547, study PRJNA631951) | gut metagenome | biome: gut microbiome; feature: rumen; material: SC-attached | host: Bos | place: Iran: Karaj | collected 2018-10 | reverse complement strand
ACCCGTCATGACGGAGAAGTAGTTGGCCGTTTTGGACTGGTAGAAATTCTTCGCGTTGACGGCGCTGATGCCGACGCCAGGCGTCGTATTGAACATGCTTTTGACGTGTTTGTTCAGCTTTTCATTCTTGCCAGAATCGTCGAAGCCGAAACGGCGGTCACCCCAAATGGAGGCGAGGCGTTCAGCGGATAGCAACTGGATGTTGCCCAATGTGATTTCGCCGATGGAAAACAGCGCGCCGAAGAGGAAAAGGTACAGCGGGAAGACGATGACGGCTTCCATCAGTACCGAACCTTTATCATTAGAATGTCTTTTTTTATGTATCATGTGATCAGTGGTCAGTGGTCAGTGGTCAGCGGCCGATGGTTGGGAGGGCTACGCTCCTGCGCGGCCGGTAATTTGTTAATATAATTATGAATTATGAATTGTGAATTATGAATTGTTAATTGTTTTTCATTTCAATCTGTTTAACGCTTGGCGCGCCTTTCAGATCGCTACCCGGATTCGATGTCCGTTTCAGATCGCGGCCTTTGTTTTCAATGGTCGCCTTACGTTCGACGCCTTTGCCTTGGCTGTTCTCCTTTCCCATCATCGTCTCCAAATCGCTCTTCAGGGTTTGCAGCGATTGGTTCATCTTGTCGGATATGTCGATATGTTCGAGGTCAACGGCAAAATTGATAAGCCCCATCAACGCGCCTTTGATCTGCGAGGTGATGGAGGAAATCGTGTCCATGAGGCCGCTGGCGAAATCCTTGAACGGCTCCATGGCATTCTCCAGCCATTCCATAGCTATGGGGCGCTCCAAAGGAGAATCCAGATCGAACTTGTTGTTGAATTCGTCCATGATCCCACTTATCATATTATCAAAACCGTCTACCATATTATTAAAATCACCCACGATTTCGCCGACTTGATTAGAGAAATCACCCATGAGCCCGTCCCACTGGCTCTCAACAGTTTCACCATCCAATATCACATTGAGGGTTCTGTCCAGCACATCCATCTCCCCCCGTCCAATTAATTCTGACATAGCATTAGCGAATCCTTGAGGACCACCAAACATAAGATTGTTCATAAGTTCTGCTCTTTCATATCCCTCCATAAAATCGTTAACGTCATTGGAAACACTGACAATGTCCTCCGCAAGGGAAGTCGCCGCGCCTTCGCCGAAGACCTTATTAATCCCTTCGCCAATATAAGGGCCGATAATGTGTGAGAGGACTTCACCGCCGACTGTGGCAACGGCTTCGCCAATCTTTTCACCGATTTTTGCCCCACCAGGGAATCGTGACCCCGCAAGCGCGCCCCCAATCTTGCCGCCGAGCTTGACGGTTCCCTTACTGATAATCTTGCCAGCAACATCGCTGGCAATCTTGCCGCCGACATCGCCGACAACTTGATTGGCGGTCTCATCCGTCATTTTCGAACCGGCATGTTGCGACTGGTCGCCAACCTTGTCAAACGTGCCTTGCACCGTCTTTGCATCGGAGTAATGATTAATAACCTTTTCAACAAGATCAGCAGGTGTCTTCGCCCTGCCATTGGTCTTGACAAGCGTGATTTCAAGAGGAATTTCGCTGTTCAAGACGGCGGGGGCCCATGAATTCGGCCGTCTGGAGCCGATGTCAATGGGGCGCAGGAAATCCTGCCTATCCACATGGGCGGCCAGCAGACGGCGTGCCTTGAACGGATCGATATCGTCATGGCGGCTGTCCGAAACGTTTGGCGCGATGTTGTTCAAGACGTTGTCTTTCAACTCCTTGGCATCTTTCAACATGTTTCGGATGACATCATTGACCGCCTTCGGAATCGCATCGCCCTGCTTCAACGGTGCAAGGCCTTTCAACGACTCAGCCGCCTGTTTCGCCTTCTCGCCGAAGACCGCGCGGGCGGCGGAAACGCATTCCGCCGCGTTCGCCTTCAGAGCAGCGGCATCCTTTCCGTATCCATCCGCGACGGCCGCCATCCCCTGCTCAAAATCAGCCAACGCGTTTTCACAACGGCCTGTGTACTCCTTTATGGCTGCGTTCGAGGCGGTTATGAAATCCGCAAAGGCCGCGTCCGTCTTCGGCAACTGCGTCTTCAGCACATAAAAGATCTTCAACAACGACAAGTCATGGCTTACGGTGTATTCGCCTATCTGCTTCTGCAAAACATCACACCAATACGCAACCTGTTCCGTCAAAAGATCTTCAGCCTCGCAATGCGGCTTCAGCGTCGCGAAGACAGCACTGGAAAGTTCCGCAAGTTGTTTCCGCGCCACCACATAGGCCTCTTCCGCCGAAGCGGCCTTCAACGTGGCGGCGGCATCCGTCAACGCCTTCGCCACGTCTTCTGACGATTTCCGCAACTTAGCCAACGACTCTTCGGTTGTTTTCGCAAACGCTTTCCATTCATCGTCTGCAGAGCCGGAAAAATCTTCCACATCGCTCTTTAGGTCTTCCAACTGGCGTCTGAAAGCTACCTTGGCGACCGTCGCCAGCCAGCGAGCGGGAGAGACCATCAAAACGGGCGACGGCATTTTTTTCTGCTCATCCGCCGTCTTCGGCACGGGAAACGCCATCAACGACTTTTCGATTTGAGACATGATGTCCTGTCCGGCCTGTTTGATTTGCTGCGTAAGCTTTTCTTTCAGAGAAAGAAGCGACAACGTTTCCTCCACGATGCCATCGATGGTTGTCGTCTTCAGTTGCTTCACGTTAGCAACGGCCTGCGGGCAGGCCGCGAGAAATTCGCCGACGGTGTCCGCCGTGGCCTGCAACGCCGCTTTCAGAGCGTCCGTTTTTTCTTCAGAAAACACGTTGTCATCGTGATTTACGTTATGCCATGCGGGACTAATCGGCAAGCCGGGCATCCACGCCGAAGCGCCATTGGCAATCTTGGCCTGCACCGTCCATGCCGCATCATAAGCGGCTTCACGGTTGGCGAAGATGTTCTGCAACGAACGGATGCCGACGCCCAACGCATAGCACGCTTCGTCCATTTTGTCTTCCTTCGCGAGGCGAATCGCCTTATTCAGATATTTTTTGGCGTTCAGATAACGCGTATCATTGGGCGAAACGGAAAATTTTCCGTATGTTTTGACGGGCGTGCCTTCTGCCAAAACGCCTGTGTTGAACACACGGTCTTGATTCCGATACATTTGGACATTCTTCTCGCCCGCCTTGCGCTCAATGGTGATGTCACTACCGTCAGACCATGCGCCATCACCGACGCGAATCGCCTGTTCATCATTAAATCCTAACGTCTTGCAAATATCCTGCACGCCTTTCGCATGGACGAATGACTCCCAAGCCATCGTCGTCTGACAAGCCAACAGACTGAAAACCATCAATAGGGAGACCAATCTTTTCATTTCGCGTCACCTCCCTTCGCCATTTTGTAGTATTTCAGAACCGCTTCGCTGGCGTTCAAATCATACATTTCCAATGTCGGAGCCTTGGCGGTGTCTTTCGGAATCGTGATGGTGACAACCAGTCGCGGCATAAACATCGGAATGTACGCAAACACTGTGGCGTTGGGCTTTTTGTAATAGGAATAAAAAACGAACTGTTCGCGCACATCGTCCGGCAAGTTCATGATCCGGCGGATATGTTCGTCAAATTTGCCATCCCAGAAGATTTTTTGGAAGGCATCACGCTTTCCGTTTTGGAGGATGATCTGCAGCGATTTCATCAACTTCACGTCCTCGTTGTTTTTTACCAATTCACTCGTGAGTTTGATGCGCATGGCCGCACGCAGGCCGATAAGCTTCATTTCGTCCTCCAGATTGGAAACCGCGAACTCGCCGAGGCTCGGCGTCGCCTTCTGCGGGAATGTCTTGTCGAAATGCTCCGCTGTCTTCATGAAGACGATTGCCAGTTCTATGAACAATGGGCCTCTGGAAACGACGGTCGTGAACGGATATTTGGCGGGCGTTTCGCCGCGGAATGTCTCGCCGGCCAACATGGCGAATTTCGTGACGGAGCCATATCCGCCCTCTTCAGGAAGCTTCATCTCCAATAATAAAATGGTATCCCAGAACGGATTGTAAATCGCGCTGACAGCGGATGTTGCGTCATAGCTTCCCGTGATTTCCATCGAGCCGACGAAGAAATCCGTGAGCAGTTCCTTCTTCAACGGCTCCATGCGCTGCTTCCAACGGCGGAAGCAACGGTTGTCGAAGAACTTTTCTGCCGCAATTTCCGGTTCGCCGATAGCCATCCGATGGAATTCCGTGACCGTTCCCATGGCCTGCAAGGCAGGCCGAAGTGCTTGGGAATTAGGCGTTTCAGCGGCCGATTGCGCCATCGCGCACATGGCGGAAATCACCGTCATGCACAGAAGCTTCATAATAAGATAGAAATGTTTGTTTTTCATTTTTCTATTGATGTTCCATGGTCGCCGAAGCGGCGACACATTCAAGTAGATGGTTCTGTGATCGCGCGGAAGCGCAATATAAGGCCGTCATCTTTATGGATTCGCATGCTCATAAATGCCCGGTTTGCCGCTAGGGCCTATTCTGTCGCGGCCCACATTGTCGCGACCGCCGCTTCTAGGGCTTACCCGTTCGCCGCCTTCGATGCCTATGCCCTTCCTGCGGCCGCCGTCATCACCGCCCATCTGGACTTGCTGAACAGCCGGCGTGCCTTTCAGCTCGCCTTTTGGACTCGACTGCCGTCTCAAATCACGCCCTTTGTTTTCGATGGTAGCCTTGCGGACGACGGATTTGTCCTGTTCGTCGTCCTTCCCGCTCATGACGTTCAAATCACGCGTCAGAACGCGCAACGATTCGTCCATTTCGGCGGAGACATCGACATGCTCGATATTGACGATCAAATTCATAAGCCCCATCATGGCACCACGTATCTGCAACGTAAAGGAGGAGATCGTATCCATCATGCCACTGATAAATTCCGTGATGCCCGACAAGGCGGCATCCAGCCAACTGATGGCGATGGGGCGTTGCAACGGATCGTTCAGATTGAACGTGTCATGGAATATATCCATGATCTTGTCCATTTCGTTGAGAAACTCATCTTTCTGTTCTTGTGTATATTTTGACGGATCAAATTCATCCTGCCCAAACTTGAGGAAATCAGGAAGGTAGTCGTTAAGGCCATCCCATTTGTCGTTTATGAAATCAATGCCATCGACGATGTTATGTGCGAGATTATCCGCCGTACCTTTGCCGAAGAAATAATCAATACCGTCTGTAAGATGCTCGCCGACCCAATCGCCGACGAAACTACCTGCGACCGCGCCGAGAAATGTACCTGCACCTGTCCCGATGGCTTCACCGACAGGACCAAAACGCGAACCAATAACACGGCCAAGGAGTCCGCCGCCTTTTTCAAAAAGATTTCCCGCCAGCGAACCAGCCACTTCGCCACCGACATCCCCCATGAGGTCATGGGCTACATCAGTGGTAAAACCATTGTCGGAGATTCTATCGTAATAACCCTTTTCTTTCCCAAGCTTGTCCCCCTCGTCCTTAATCTTCTTCCCGTCGTTAACAATCTCGAAGAATGTTTCGTAAGCTTCGGCACTTGGACGCCTCACCATCGTGATTTCCAACAAATCGTCGTTCTTCCACACGGCGGACTTCCATGAATCAGGATGTCTGGAGCCGATGTCGATGGGGCGCAGGAAGTCTTGATGGATCACATTGGCGGCCAGAAAACTACGCAATTTCAGCGGATTGCATTCGGCTTGGCGGTTATTCGGAACGCCAGGCGCGATATTCTTCAAGACATTGTCTTTCAGATCCTTAGCATCGTTCATCAAGCCACGGATGACATCGTCCACCGCCTTTGGAATCGCTTCTCCCTGCTTCAACGGCGCGATGCCCTTCAGCGATTCCTCCGCCTGTTTCGCCTTCTCGTCGAAGGCCTTGCGAACATTGGAAACACATTCGGCGGCGCTCGTCTTCAAGGCGGCAGCATCCTTTCCGTAGGCATCCGCGATGGTTGCCATCTCCTGTTCGAAATCCGCCAACGCGTTTTCGCAACGGTCCGTATACTCTTTTACAGCTGCGTTTGAAGCGTTTATGAAATCCGCGAAGGCCGCATCCGTCTTTGGCAACTGCGTCTTCAACGCATAATAAATCTTCCACAGCGAGAAGCCATGACGCACGGCATTTTCGCCCATCTGCTCGTTGAGAACATCAACCCAATACGCAAGTTGTTCATCAAAAAGCTTTTCGGACTTGTAATACGGTTTCAGAGACGCAAAGACCGCATTAGAAAGTTCCACAAGCTGTTTTCGCGCAACCGAATAGCCATCTTCCTGCGACGATTTTTTCAACGCGGCAGCGGCATCCGTCAATGCTTTCGAAATATCGTCCGCCGATTTCCGCAACTGCTCCAGCGAATCATCGACCGTTTTCGTGAACGCATTCCATTCAGCGTTTGCGGAGCCGGAAAAGTCTTCCACGTCGCTCTTTAGATCTTCCAGCTGACGTCTGAAAGCCACCTTGGCGAGCGTTGTCAGCCAATTGGCGGGCACAGCCGTCAAGGCGTGTGGCGGCAGGCTTTCCTGCTCCCGAATTGTCGCCGCCACGGGAAACGCCGGTAGCGGCTTGTCCAACTGCGTCATGATGTCATGGGACGTTTTCTTGACTTGCTGCGTAAGTTCTTCTTTCAGAGGAATAAGCGACAGCGTCTCCGCCACGATGCCATCGATGGCGGAATCCGGCAGCGGCTTCACATTTTCAACAGCCTGCGGGCAAGCCGCAAGAAATTCGCCAACGTAGTCCGCCGTGGCTTCCAACGCCGCTTTCAACGCATCCGCATGATCTTTGGAAAAAACGTCATCTGATGGATTTACGTTATGCCAAGCGGTATCGAATGTCGCACCTGGTATCCATGACGCGGCACCGTTGTTCATCTTGGCTTGCGTCAGCCACATCTCGTCATTCACCACATCGCGATTGGCGAAAATGTTCTGCAATGCACGCACGCCTGTACCCAACGCATAGAAGGCCTCTTGCGTTTTGCCTTCCTTTGCGAGACGGATCGCCTTGTTCAAGTACTTCTTGGAGTTCAGATAACGCGTATCGTTGGGCGAAACGGCGATTTTTCCATAGGTCTTGACAGGCGTGCCCTCAGCCAAAACGCCTGTGTTAAACGCACGATCCTGATTTCTGTAAAAATCGACCTTCTTCTCGCCTTTTTTGCGTTCAATACGGATATCATTGCCGTCATGCCATGCGCCATCACCGACGCGAGTCGCTTGTTTTTCATTGAAGCCCAATGCTTTGCAGATGTCTTGCACACCTTTTGCATGAACGGCGGACTCCCAGCCCATCGCCAACGGACAGATCATCAGGCTTAAAACAATCAACAGGGAGGCTAGTCTTTTCATTTCGCTTCACCTCCTTTTAACGCGCTGTAGCTCTTCAGAAGGGCCTGACTGTCATTCAGATCATGAATTTCCAACGTCGACGCGACGGTAACGTCCTTTGGAATCGTGACGACGGCGACCAGACGCGGCATGAACAGCGGAATGTACATGAAAACCGAATAGTTGGGTCTTTTACAATAATAATATAGGACAAACTGCTCGCGCACATCGTCTGGCAGGGCCATGAGCGTACGGATATGGGAATCATATTTACCGTTCCAGAAGAGCTGGCGGAATTCTTCACGCCGTCCATGCTGCAGAAGAATCTGCATGTTTTTCATCATCTTCGATTCATCCTTGTCATGAATCATGCTCTGGATAAGTTTGAGGCGCATAGCGGAGCGCAAGGCAATCAATTTCATCTCCTCTTCCATATCGGGAAATGCGAATTCGCCAAGATTCGGTGGCGATTTCAGAGGGAACTTCATGTCGAAACGCTCTGCCGTCTTCGCATAGACCGTCGCCAATTCCACGATCTGCGGGCGTTCATTCGAAATAACGGTTGCAAAAGGTTTCTCTGATGGCTTCTCGCCGCGGAACGTCTCGCCCGTCAGCAATGCAAATTTGCCGACAACCGCCCTGCCGCCCATTTCAGGCAGTTTCAATTCCAATAATAAGATCGTGTCCCAGAACGGGTTATAGATGGCGCTGACGGCATTCTCACGGTCATAGCTACCGGTGATTTCCATGGCGCCGACGAAGAAATCAATCCATTGCGGCTTCTTCAACAGCTCCATGCGGCGCCAACGGCGAAGGCAGCGATTTTCGAAAAAACTTTCCACCGCAACATCCGGATTGCCCATGGCCATCCGATGGAATTCCGTAACGGTTCCCATGACTCGCAAGGCAGGCCGAAATGCCTTGACATCAGGCACATCCGCAACCGTCTGAGCCGTCACGCACAAACAGAACAGCAACGCGACGGCAAGAAGTTTTGTGAATATGCGCAAGTCCTTGTCCATCAATTGATTTTCGCGCCTTGGAGGCCTGACACATTGAGTTTCTTACCGTTCGGCAACGCCGAATTCATGATGCCGCTGCCGCGAACCGTGTTCGGATCCGTCTGCAACGTGCCTTCATGGGCCAAAGAGCCCCACTTGGCATCGCCCGCCATGCCGAACAGTTTGTAAGTTTCGGCGGCGCATTCCTGCCATTCGAAATCGTCTTCCGACGGCGTTCCGTTAAACGGCGACTCATAACCGGCCGCGTAACGGACGGGCAACAACGTGCCTTCCCAATCAGGCGTGCAAAGATTCCAAATGCTCTTCAGCGGTTCCGTCTTGTCGCAGATGCATCCCTGTCCGACGGTCTTGGAATTCACGCCAAAGACGGAGCTGTCATCGTCAGGATGCCAGACATGCGTCACTCCGTTGTAGGCGACTTCGTAGTCGCGGTCGCTTCCGCCCGAACGGTGATAACCGGCGCGGGAAGCCGCGACCGTCCAGATATACTGGTCTTTCACAGGATTGAAGGCGGTGAAAATGCCTTTCGAAATGGAGCCGCTTGAGCCGCCAGTGAAAATCTTCGTCAGCGGATTGTGCATCTTCCGGGCAGCGAAAACCATGATGGTGCCGTCGCCTTTGAAGAATTCTGGGCTAAGGATCCACGGCTTGCAAGTCTCTGTGACGTAGTATTTTGGATCATAGATGGCCTTGTCGTCGCCATAGATACGGGAGTTTCCCGTCAGCAGGATGTACTTTTTCGGATCGCCGGAATTGATCAGGAAATTGAGTCCGAGAACGCACTGCTTGTATTTGGAACGCTTGCTGTCGCTCAAGCTGAAGGGGAACCAGTTGGTGAAGCCTTCATGCCCACTGCAGTCCGTAGAGAACATGGCGACGATCGGCGTCGGAATGTGGAAGCAGTACTGCAAGATCGGAACGCTGATGCAGAACCATTTCTGCGACGCCCAGACATATTCCGCGCAGAGCGCGACGGATTCCTCCGGATTTTCATACGCCTTTTTGCAAAGATCCGTATAGTTGTCTTTCGTGCCTCTATAGTTCTGGCAGGACGCGGGATTGCAGAGCAACGACATCTGCGCCCAGTAGGGAACGCGCAACTGATCGCCGCCTTCGCGGAAGTTCGCATTTTTGTAGCCGCGTGTGATTCCATAGCCTGGCGACGGAATCGTTTCGTTACGCGTCACCTTCTCCTTATCCGCCGAAAATTCATCCAGATGGCCGCGGATGTACCAATGGTCGAGACCGTTGGAGACATCGTCCAGCCCGAAATAGCCCAGCAGATTCTTCTGATATTTGCCCTGCGTGTCCGGCGAGCCATCGGCCATCGCAAGAAACAGCTGTTCATGCTCTTCCGTATTATATAGAGGATAAAAAAAGCAGCCTTTTTTCTTGTCGTACGGATTGGTGCTCTTCGGAATGCGCACATGGAAATGGTAGTCGTTCAAAACGTCGCCACCTTCCGACGTGACGCCGCGCAACCGCAGATTCTGCCGCAACGTTTCCACGGCGGTTTGCTCAATGGCGCCCGGCATCGAATCATTCAGCGATGCGAGCAGCTTGTTCATGGCCTGAATGGCGCTGCGGTCGTTGTCAATGCCCTGCGCAAGCATATCCGGATTGGCGGCATTTAGCACGCCCTCAATCATGCTTATATCTGTGCTCATCAACGATTTATTGAGGCGAACGGCGTCCGCCGTCACAGATGTTGGAACATCCGGCAATGGACCGGGCGCACCGCACCACCAACCATAGCCGTTTGCATCCTTATGCGTTGAGTAGCAACAACCATTGCAACACGACTTGCCCGTCGGGAGGATGATGATATGGTCGTAATAATCCTTGCACCGCTTCTTGTCGTTTTTGAACTGCTTCACGGTGAAATCCAGCCATTTGGCGACAATGTAGTCCATCTGGCGGTTGCACATTTGGACATACGTCCAACTCATAGCGCGGTTGACAGTCGCCATGCGCGACAGAATGTCCGCCTGCACGTTGGCGGCGGAATACGCCGCCGCATCCACGGCATTCTGCAATTCGATCTTCTGGCGGACGTTTTCGCCGATGGCATAAACGCCGCCCGTCACCATGACGAGAAACATGAAAACGCCGAGCGTGATGACCAGAGCGGCACCAGAATCGTCCCGCCGAATGTCACGCAAACGACCATTTGCTATGTCTAATACTGTGGTTCTCATTTCATTCAATTATTGGATCCTGCCACCGCTACGCGGTTCTGATATTAATTATCGTCCATTCCGTGGGTTACGCTTCGCTACGCTCGCTCCACCCACGGCTAAATTCCACCATCCCTACGGGATTATTTTATTGTATTTTGCTTTAAGCTTTTAGCTTTTAGCTTTTAGCTTATCAGTCTCTATCTTTAGACGGCATCTGCGGGAAGGTCGTGGTATTCCACGGCCGCGGCAGGATGCAGGTTTCGGACAAATGGAAGCACGGCGTATTGCCGGATTTGATCTTTTTCATCTTCTGGGAGAACGTCTTGTCCGGCTTGAAGCCAGTCAAATCCCATGCGGTGTCGGGATCGCCGCCCGCATGGAAGTATCCAATGACTTCCGCCGCGTAGGGGATGAGCATCGGAAAACTGAAATTGACCGTCACTTTGACGGCCGGAATCTGTTGCGCCTCCATCAAGTCCTGACTATCAGAACCGATTGATACTTGGTTCTTTATGTTAGCGGAACCAGGGATTTTCCCCCAGCCGGGAACTTCAACTTTATTGGCTTCCTTTCCGCCGCTGAAACCGAAAAAGGCCAACGACGTGACGGCCGCCTGATGGACAGGGCCGCTGTTCGAGAAAAAGCCTTTTCCTTCGGTGGCGTTGGGAACGCGATAATCCTTTGGATTATAGACAATTGCGGCACGCGCCGCGTTGAACGCGGCGTATTGCGTCAGCTGTTTCGCCATGAGAATCAGTGCAAACTGCACCGTGCCGAATATCAACAGCAAGAATACCGGCATGACGATGATGAATTCCAAGAGGACGGAGCCTCGATCGTTTCGTTTCATTGGGCGGCACCTCTAACCAGAAGTGTTTCAATGACTAATGTAAAGACGGTTCCCAGCGAAATCGCCACGCCGTAGGGGACGCGGACGCGTTCGTCGCTGGCCGGCGGGAGCGCTTCGCGCCCCGCCTTGCGGTCGTATTTCGGATTGAACACGCAGTTGGCGTAATGCTTCAGCCGCCGTGTGTCGGCCAGACCGATGCAGATCATGACAACAGCCAAAATCACGCCCGCGATGGACGTGCACAACAGAAAACCACCCACGCGTTTGAGACCAATCGCGCAACCGACCGCGAAGAACATTTTCAAATCGCCGCCGCCGACTCCTTTCAAAAGAAACGGCAGCAACAGGAACAGAAAGCAGACAAGCCCGCCTCCCAGGCCCATCATGGCGAGTTCGACGCCGCCGTAGCCCAGCCGCCAAACCAGGGCGACGCAAGCCAGCGGAATCGTTATCGCGTTGGGTAGCCGCCGTAGCTTGCAGTCCGTGTAGCAAAGGACTGCAAGCACGGGGGTTAGCGCCAACAAAATGGCCAGGGAGGTGGTCATGCGGTCACAGAATTATTCGCTCTTCTTTTCGCCGCCGCCATCGCCCTGCTTTTCGCCGCGGATCTTGGAGGCGTTTTCAAGCTGCTTGTCAACGTCTTCAACGGTCTTTTCGATCTGTTTCTGACGCTGATCAACAGCGGCTTCGACACCGGCTTCACCGCCGAGGGATTTGGTCGTGGCACCGAACATCTGGGCGATGTTCTTACCGAAGACCATCACGAGGCCGACAACGGCCGCGGCAACCAACAGAGCGATGACCACGTATTCCATGGCGACAGCACCTTTGTCATCGCCAAGAACGCGGCACAGCATACGACCGAACGCATTGCGTTTCGCTCTTTCTAACCAGACTTGCTTCTTCATTGGATTCTCCTTTGTTTTTTTGGGGGATTTTGTGATGTCTTTGCGGGACATCGGTTTACGACAAACGAAAAACAAAAAAATCTATGGTAGCGGCATGGCGATGCCCGCCATAACCTGCTGGAAAAACGCCTGTATCTCCAAACCTGTGCCTTTCAGCTGGCCTGTTGACATGTCATAGACGCCCGGATAGCCGAGCACTTCCGCGCCATGCCACACAAGAAAGATCGGTATCGCCGCCAAAAGCGTGACAATGACGTATTCCATCATGATGGAACCATTGTCTTGCCAGAGGCTGATCTTTTTCTTTTTAAGGGATATAAGGGACATAAGACAAGTTTTGGCTTTAAGCTTTAAGCTATAAGCTTTAAGCTACCGTTTGATTTCGGCCCAGCTGATCTTGACGATGGAATCTCCGGGGATACCCATGTCCAAAATCTTCTGGCGGTTGGCGATGATCTGCTCCGGCGTCGCCTCCTGCTTGGCGATGGCGTTCGTCTTGGCACGGACGGCGCGGACCTTTGCGTTGATCGTATCAGGGAAATCGTCGGGCAACAGTTTGGCCTGCTGTCCGAGCAGGATGGCGATGCCTCCCGCAATTGCGGCGGAGCGGTCTTCGCCAGCCAACGCGAGTTTCTTCATGGAAAGAACCAAGCCGTCGCGCTGCTCGATGACTTCATCCGCATGCATGACATAGTCGGCGGCTTTGTTGCCTTGTTTGATATTGCGCACTTCCTTCAAGGAGTCGTGCTCCCAGAACTTCAGGAAGTCTTCCAAGACTTTGAAATCCTGCCGCGCCAGATAGATATCTGGCCTGAATGAAGCATCTTCCATGGATGCGGAGTCGAATTCCGACGGCAGCATCGTCAGGAAGTTGTAGAAGATTTCCATGCCTAGCACTTGGTCATAGTTGCCTGCGGGTTCCGTGCGGTTCCAACGCGGCAACGGATGTTTGAAGATGTCGCACGCCAATACATCCGCCTGGACTTGCTTGTCGAAGAGGCGTTTCATGTAATCCGGCATCTGGCCGTCTGAAAGATTCCTGTTGGTAAGCGTTTCAATCAGATTGCGCATCTGCTGTGAGTCTTCGCAAAGCGTCTGATTGAGTTTCTCCAACTCAGACCGCTTGTCAGCCAAAACAGGATAGACGCCGCATTCCGCCGTTGTCGGCAACGGCAGCGTGGCGGCGATTTTCGCGAAATCCAGACCGGCCACGGCTTGATAGTTGGCCTGCAACGCTTTCTGGGCGTTAGCCAATTTGTCCAAAGGCTGCCGCAAATCCGCAATGAACGATTCCACTTTTTCGGAATATCTTACATCTTTCTTCTTGCGTTCCGCATGGCGTGCGATGGCGGTTTCGCTGATGGTACCAAGCTTTGCGATGACATCCGGCAGTTTCGCGATATCCTTGAAATCATTGAGCGCGGCGTCGATGGCTTTCAACTCGTCGCTCGTGCGGACAAGTTCCTCCTTCACATCCGTAGCGGCCGCGATGAGCGGCTGGCAGAACTCCGGTATGCTGCCGGGCAGCGTAGACAACTCATTGGAAAGATTTTTGATGGACGCTTCGATGGCGGACGGCATGGCATTCTTGTCCTCCAACGTGGTACGCGCTTCCAAAAACGCGTCGTTGACGCGTTTTACGAGCAACGCTTCGTTTTTCGCCTGCGCCGCCGTAGTATCGTTCCACTTCC
>JAEEGK010020680.1_pt1 | contig 13975 bp, 10 predicted proteins | sample 8958771 | NCBI WGS metagenome assembly JAEEGK01 (sample SAMN16246547, study PRJNA631951) | gut metagenome | biome: gut microbiome; feature: rumen; material: SC-attached | host: Bos | place: Iran: Karaj | collected 2018-10 | reverse complement strand
GAATAATGCGATTCTTTTCATATCTTGGTTCCTCCCTGATTATCTGGTTCTGATTTTGAATGAAGCATTGCCAGCCTTGATGACATAGACGGTACCAGGCTGGTTTCTTGAAATGCCGATATGCGCACTGCCGTCAGGTGAGGCTGTCGCAGCATAAAGCAGTTTGCCGTCGAGCGAGTAGATCTTGACAGTCTCGCTGGCTTGCAGGCCATTCAGTTGCAGGCCTTCGTCAGTCAGTTGTACACACAGATTGCCTTCAGCCAGTACGGCATCGATCTTAGTGGCCGACACATCAATAAAGGTCATGCTCTTCAACTTGCTCTGATCCAGAATGATCTCGTCCTTGCCAAAGCGGCCTTTCACATCGGTGGAACTGATGGCTACCTCAGCAGACAGAAGTGTAGTACCATCGTAAGAGTTTAAGTAAGTGAGTTTCGGTTTCGAGGTAAACAGGAAATCATACGTTATTTCCTTTTCTGAAGTGTCTTTTTCACTCGTGGCGATACGGACGCCGTTCACTTCCGCAGCCCGCACTCCGATGACTGCCGCCATCAGGAGTGATAGTAGTAATAATCGTTGTTTCATATGTGCAAAAAGTTATTGTTTGTAATAGAGGCAGGGCATGTTGGCATACCAGCCATAAGCCTCGTCGCCGTTAAGTATGAACATGAAGGTCTCCGGGTAGGCTCCACCACCACCTGTAAGTTCATCAATTAAACCAGGATTTTTAGAGACTTTCTCCCAATTTGAACACTCCAACGTAGCTGGATCAATACGTCCATAGCCCCAATCATCACGATCCCGACCAAAGTAATATTCCGTCGGGTGCAAAGATAAAACGCCATTTTCATAAGTATAAGGGCCTACCATACGCGTTGCCCATGCACCGATAATAAACTCGGCCTTGTCGCCATTGATCAAAAGGCCGCAACGTACCTCGTCCTTGCTGCCCCTATGATAGCAGAACCACTTTCCGTCGAGATTAGCATCGGAGGTGTCGGGATTGCTGCCTTTCTTGATATAGACTTCGGCCTCCTCTATATCACTATCTTCATAAGGCTGGCTCTTCAGCACCAGAACAGACTTGTCGTACAAGAGAGTAACTTGCTTGGTTTCTGTATAAGGATCATCCCCCCACATAGAAGGCACTGTATAGGTCAGAACGCCATCCTCAAAGGTATAAGGCACGATAAACTCCCCGCCTAGATCTCCAATCGTCACCTCATCCTCTGTAAAAGTGATGTAGAAGGATTCTTCACCTTCTGCCAGGGCTTTCGCTTCCCAGGTGCCAACCAGGTCTGCCTTCGTCAGGCCTGCAGGTTTCTCAGCCTTGAAGAAGGCGATGTCCTGCACCTTATTGTCGTACACATCGTCGCCAGCCGTCTGGACGACTTTCACCTGCTTCTCCTCGAATTTGATTTTCTGCACATCGTCGGTATTGTAGTATTTCTCAGCACCGTCGGTCAGGGTCAGCTGCACCTGATTCTTCTGGGTGTCCTTGGCCACCGAGTGGTCCTTCTGAGCCATTGCGCAAGTCATTCCTCCCAACAGGAAGAGTATTGTCAAGTATAGATGTTTCATAATCTGTTCCTCCATTTTTATTTAATAATCACTTTCTTGCCTTTAATCACATACACGCCTTTCTTCAGGGCAGCGGCACTCTTGCCAGCCTTACGGCCTTTCAGGTCATAAACTTGTTGGCCTTCCAGCCCCAGCGCCTGAGTGATCTGCAGGCGTTCGTCCATACCAAGCACATTCGAGAAGTCGATAGTAATGGGTTCTTCCGTAGCGCCCATGTCAAACGTCTGCGTCTTCCCGTTAGTGAACAGAATAATCACATTGTCACCATCGAAGGTAATCTCTGAAATTGTAGTTGCATCAAGCTTCTGCTTGTCATCAGCCATCATATTCATGCCCGACATAAGCAACATGCATAAAAGTAGTAGTTTCTTCATATTGATAAAAATTAAAATGAATAATGTTAATAGTTAAAAACTGATAATGATGCTGCAAATATAGGAAAAAATCTGATTCATCGACTCACAATTTAGGAAAATCGACTAACAAAACGCGTTTTGTGAGTTAAAAATTTGGATTTTTCTAATATTTTCCTTATATTTGCAGCAGAAAGGGGGGAAAAAATGGAAAAGAAACGAAAATCTTTGGTAAGAAGACTTACTGGTACGTTTCTGATTTTGACGACGATCATTGTCATTATCATATCCTATGTCCTGTTCTATCTGGAGACACGGGCCACACGCCAATTCTATTCAGAGATTTACCATAATAAGATGCTCGTCACCAATGAGTACACACGACGCGTGATATCTGATGTGTACGTAGCTGTGACGAACAATCTCTATTATCTGGAACATTCGTTGAATAAACCTGACAGCCTTAGGGTGACTATGGAGCGAATAGTTAAAAGCGGTACGCGCGTACGTAGCTGTGGGGTGAGCTTTATTGAAAACTACTACCCACAGAAAGGCCAGCAATATTGTCCCTACGCCTGGCGCGACGCAGCCTATCCTGACTCTGTGCATTCGCAAGACAAAAGCGACACAGGTCGCGACTATCTCCATGCCGACTGGTTCCTGAGTGTTCTCAAAAGCGACTCGGCCCAGTGGTCAGCCCCGTTCTATGACCACTATGACGAGAGGACGACACTATCGGCTTATATGGTGCCCATTCACGACCAGGCAGGACGTATTGTGGCGGTGCTTGGAGCAGATGTTTCGTTGGATTGGTTTACCAGCAAGCTGGACAAGGCCGACTCTGTGATCAACAAACATAAGATGTTCATGGCCAGCAAGTTTGAGATGAAATCAAACAGCTTCATCATCAACCGCGATGGCAAATACATGACCCATTCTGACAGAAGCCGCATCATGAAAGACAATTTCTTCCTTCAATTGGGCACATGTGATGGAAGTAATACTGAGGGCCTGATCAACAAAATCCTGAATGGTATCGAGGATAATAAGAAACCAGAAAGGTTCCTCGTCAATGGCAAGGAATGTTTTCTGTTCTATAAGCCTGTGAAGTACACCCAATGGATATTGGTGACGGTCGTGCCTTGTAAAGCTATTGACACCTTGTGCTATCTCAATGGCATCACCGTGCTTCTGCTTGTCCTGCTGCCTTTGCTGCTTTTGGTGATTGTGATCTATTTCTACATGAGAAATGCTGTCAAGCCATTGAAGGAATTGGTGAAAGTAGCTGACGACATCGTTGACGGAAAGTTGGATACCCACATGCCTGACATCAAGCACAACGACGAGATTTGTCAACTGCGCGATGCGATGGAGGAAATCCAGGGCATACTGTCTCATTATACAGACCACAAGTAAAAAATTACATCATTTGGGCTCAAAATCAAAAAAATCGACTCACAGAACGCGTTTTGTGAGTCGAAAGTGTTGAATTGTGAGTCGACGAATCGAAATTTTTACTATATTTGTAGCGTGATAAATCAATAACCTACAAACAAAACAATTATGAATACAAAAATGAAACCCTCAGACTTGCTGTTCAAGTTGGCCATTTTAGTCATGACAGCATTGATTACCGTTTCGTGCTCAAAGAGTGACGACAATGATGAAAAGGGTGGTGGCGGAGTTGTTCCCGATTCGGACATCCCTACACTATCGGAAATAACTTATGATCTCAATAAGAATGCTGTAATTATTCCTGAAGCTGCGACAAAGCAATTGAGTAGTGTTGACACATTAGGACACAAACTGACGCTACCCACTTCTGCAGGAAAACCTGAAGTGGGCCAGTGTCTGATCTTCAATACGCCCACCAAGCAACTGCCAGATGGTCTTTTGGCCAAAGTTAAGGAGGTAAAGGAAAGTAGCAAAGGCTATGATATTGTATATGAGGATGCACAGTTGAAGGATGCCTTCAAGGATATCGATATCCCAGAACAATATATTCCGATTGGCAATTATGTGGAGCACGTCTACGGTGCCGACGGTAAGGAGCTGAAATACCAAACGAGGGCCAAAACCCGTGCCAGTGGCGTCAAGTCGTTAGAACTCATTCTGCCAGAGGTTGGCTTAAAGATTGATAAAGGTGTTGAATTTACGCCCAAAATGAGCATCGACTTATTGCTTCGTTATGTATTCCAATTCGGAGACTATGAGTTGAGCTATTGCGGTGTAAAGATAGATGCTGACGTCACGGTTGGTGCTGATCTAACTACTGAATTGGAGTCTTCCAAATTATTAGAAAAGAAGTTTCATCTCTTAACGCTTGTCTGCGGTGCCATTCCTATTGGCCCTGTTTTGCTTACACCGAGCATTGATATGTATTTTGTTGTGAATCTCGAGGGAAAGATAGTTCTGGAGGCTTCAATCAGTTACGAACGAACGCTTCATGCAGGTGTGATATACCAGAAGGGTGCTGGCATGAAGCCTACCTGTGAACTCGAACCTGAGGCGCCAGATGCCCTGAAGTTCACCTTTGGTCCCAAGTTTGAGGGTGGCATCTCATGGGGCCTGTCTATGGGTGGTAATATTGGCGTTTTTGGAAAGACACTTGCTGTACGTAGCCGTGTGAATGCTGTTATGAAGAATACCATCAGTGGTAAACTCGACATGGCCGCCTTCTCTGGCACCTTGAAGGATTGGCTTACGCCATACGATTTAGATGCCTCAGGAACAATACCGAGCGCTGTTGAAAATGTCAAGCGTCTACTTAGTTATGCAAATAAATGGAAATTTGATAAGTTTGAAGGTTTTATGTTGAATCAGGCCATTGGCATAAAAGTAGGTTGGGATTTGACAACAATAGGCGTTGATGTGGCCTCAACAAGTCTTCCAGAGATGACAGTTCCAATCTCGTCTATACCTATCTGTCCACAGGTCAAGATCGACGAAAAGGACTTTTTTGCCTTTGACGGTGACAATGTGACGTTGACACTACATCATCCGCAGCAAAGTGTGCTCGATGATTTGACCGAGTACTATGCAGAGTTTAAGCCTGTAGATTCCAAAACGAATGCGAAGACTCTTGTGAAGTATTTCAACTTTGACGATGATGTGCGCAATTGGCTGAAGGCTGAGGTCAAGGGTAAAGATGTCACCACAACCACTAAGGCCACGCTTAATGGTGAAGACGACTACGATATTACAGTCTTTATGAAAGTATTGGGGATGGAGATACCCATTTTTGAGGGATATGCCAAAAAAGATGAGTTCGAGCCGAGGACTGATTTGACATCATTCTCTTTCTATGGTGTTATTACTACAACATATGATACAGGTCGTGGAACAATCAAAGACAAAGACTGGTCTATATCCTTTGGTACGGATGATCCAAAGACTTTTAGTGTAACCAAGACGAAAGATAGCTATCGTGTAAAAGGGAGGGCAAGTTTTGGTCAACTGATTAGTTCCTATTTTGAGTGTGAGGGTGAATTTGATGCGACCTTCAAACTCACTAAAAGTGGATTTGCAGAAGTCACAGATTTGAAATATCATGTCACAGGTGCAGGTAGCACAGGCAAACCGATGGAGCAAACTCTATCTGTCAGTCATATTGCCTTGGAAAGTGATTATACAAATGGCAAATTATATAAAGTATTCTGGCGAGATACCGATGAGAATACTCTGAAGATTACTGAATTCAAAGGTAGTCATGAGATCTTCTGGGGTGGAGAATATGGCTATGTAACGGAAAGCTTTACATACAAGGAGAACCCGAAGAACCATATGGGAGTTACTCTCGAATACGGTGGAAATTAATAAACTCAGCAGGAGCGGCAGCGATGTCGCTCCTTTCTTATAGTTTTTCGGGCTAACGTTTGTCTAAGTCAGCGATGGAGGAAATCCAGGGCATACTGTCTCATTATACAGACCACAAGTAAAAAATAACCTCGCTGATGTGACACACAAGTACCTGTGACCCATTGTATCACTATTCAAAAAGGGGCCTCGCGATTGAGGTCCCTTCTTAATTAATTTGATGCTTAAAGCGTCTCAAACGTCTCAGCGTCTTTTCTTGTTTTTAGAACATGAACTCACTGAGAACCGTCCCTTCTGAGTTCCTGAGATCCGTCCCTTCTGAGTTCACTTCATGTAGAATGCGAATTCGAAGGCGATGCCATTCACAGTGCCCTTGAGTATCAGCTTGCAACTCTCAGGACTCTTCGTGAACTCTACCGCAGCGTTGCCTGTAAACAGCGAGATTGCCTTCTGCTTGTCATACCAGTTGTAAACCAGATCACCATTGTTCAAGTTTGTCCAACGCCATACGCCCACATCGTCGTTGCGGTTCTGATAGTTGATGGCGAACAGGCCTTTAGAATCGAAATAGATGCCCTCAACAATTGTGTTTGCAGCAAACTGATCCTTGAGCGTTCCGAAATTATTCTCATACCATGCCTTGACTTCTGCCAGATCAATGGGGCCTTTGAACTCTTTGCCGAGTTTCTTTCCTTCGAATTCGGCACTGACGATGACACGTTCTACTTTCCATGGGCGGCTGCACAGGTTATCGGTGAAAATGCCTGCAGTCACGACATCGCCAGAATCAATGGAACCAGTAGTCTTGATAGACGTTCCGTTCTTCCACGTAATAGTCACCTCGACGTTCTGGCCTGACTGCTCGACCGAGATGGTCATGCCATTGTCGAGCACATACTTACCGCCACTATACGTAAATTTGCCAAATTCATAGTCCTCATCACCTGAACCACCTCTGGTACGTACTGAGCTCGCCTGGCGAGTGATCATATAACCACCACTCTCCATCAAACGCAACTGCTTAATGCCATCGCTGTTGTTCTGAGTGATGTTCAGCACCCTCGCCTCATTCTTATAAGGAGGAGCTGTGAGAGTTACAATGCCACTATCCTCTTTGCCGCCATTGCCGCCATTGTCGTCGTCATCCTTCTTGTCGCAAGCAGTGACAACGAACAGGGCTGTGGCCACAAGGGCCATCATCATTAATATCTTCTTCATCATATTCTTACTTTTTTACCTTTTACCATTAAAAAATTCTATATGTCAGCCGGAGTGTCACCACAGGCCATACCGAGAATTTAGATATCACGTCGTAATACTTGTTGCTGTCGTCGCCCAGGTCTTCTTTCTTCACTTCGAGGTCCATGCCAGTCTGCTTCTCATACACTTTTGGCTTGCCCCAGAACTGCACACCAAAGTCGCCACTCACGCCAAAGCGCTTGCGAGGAACACTGCGCCCAAAGCCGATGCCGACATAAGGACGGAACTTGTTGACCTTGATGGCGCCATGGGCATATCCGTCTCGATCGAAGCCCACGATGTGATCGCCAATCACGATACCCTCGCCCTCGTCGAAATCCAACACAGGGCTGGTATTCTCCAGTTTCACAACCTCATCGGTACCAATATAGAATCCGGCTGTAGCATGGAAAGTGTAGTCAGGGAAGGGATACACATCGACCAACAGATGACCCGTTCCCATGTAGTTCGTTCCCTCGGCCTTAGTCTTACCTCTTGTGGGTTTGCCCTTGGCACGGTAATCCACATCCTCAGAATACTTGATTCCAGAGAAGAAATTGTATCCGGCACGTACCTGCAGATAGTCGGTCACAGGGGCTGCCAGATCTAATCCGATACCCGTGGTTCCCAGAGTCAGGCCCAGCGACATGTGGTCGAAGATGCCAAACTCGTCAACTCTGCTCTGTGCCTGCACAGGCTGTGCAAACAAGGTCATTGCAAAGGCTGCAATGATTGCTTTAATTAATCTTTTAGGTCTTTTCATACGCTTAACTTGTATTAAATGAAAATTAAATAACTTTCTGGATATATCAGCGGACAATGACCTTACGAGTCTGTCCATTGCTTGTACGCTGGATAGTCAGACCACGATGGTTGCTATTGGTGCGCTGACCATTGATGGAATAGCTGTCGGTAGTAACAAATGCCTTATTCTCGATACTATTGAAACCTGTCTCGATGTTGAAGAATTCTTTCCATACAAAGGCTGCCTTGTAGGCATTGATGCTGGTCTCAGGAACATATAAGGTACAATTTTTTGTGTCTAGAGAATAGAACACGTTGTCTTTGGCACAGGTGGGAGGTACAGTAGCCAAACAGGTAACATTTGTCAGAGCAGTGCATTTGTAGAATCCACCAGAGCCAATATTCTTTAACGTAGCAGGCAAAACAGCTTTAGTCATATTCTTACAGTATGCAAAGGCGTCTTCTCCTATATCTTCAACTGGGTCATTGCTAAAATTAATAGAATTGAAAGATTCACAGCCATAGAAAGCTTTATCATCGATGGTTTTCAGGGTAGGACGACCAGAAAAATGTGCTAGTTTTTTGCAATTTTCCAATGCTCTTTTTCCAATACGTGTGACATTCTCACCCGTAACCAAAGTAGTCAACTCAGGGCAATTCCTCATACTTTTGTCGGGAATCTCCGTGCAGCCACCAGCGAATGTGACTTTTAACAAGGTGCTGTTGCCATCGAACAATCCTGACGGAGAGGTAAAGTTTCTGCCTACATAAGCCTCGGTGATAGGTTGACGATAGAACATGTTTTCACCACCATACGATTTTGAATAGCTAATGTCTATTGTTGTAGTACCATCAGCAATAGTTACTTTCGTCAAACCATCCATACCGATGAAGGCCCGCTCCTCAACGGTGACTACACTGGCAGGAATGGTCATCTCGACTACGCTTTTGCAGTTCTCGAAAGCTCCCCAGGATATTTTCTCTAATGAATTCGACAGTATGAGCGTCTTGGCAGCAGCGCAACCTTTGAAGGCATTGCTCTCAATCAGCTTCACGCCGTCTGCAAGGTTAATTGCAGAAAGACTTGTGCAATCAGAGAAGGCTTCTTTACCTATCGTTTCAATACCACTTCCGAAAACAACAGTCTCAAGTGCCTTACAACTTAAAAAGTCTTGTCTGTAGATATTCTTGACATAGTTGCTAAATGTAACCTTCTTGAGCGTCTCATTCCCTTTGAAAAGAGGGGCATCGAGGCTTCCGTCACTTCCCCAGGCAGTAATATATGCTCTACCAATATAGGCCTCCTCAATGGCCTGATGCTTATAGCTAAAATGTCCTTCTCCACCATATTCTTGTCCAGGGCCGAAACGGAGTACTGATGGGCCATCTTCAATTGTCACTTTCTTTAGTTGCTCCATTCCGAAAAAAGCCTTCTGTCCAATGGTGTCAACAGTGGCGGGAATGGCTATCTGGGCTACGCTTTTGCAGTTCTCGAAGGCTCCCCCGGATATTTTCTTCAATGTTTTCGACAGAATGAGCGTCTTGGCAGCAGCACAACCTTTAAAAGCATTACTCTCAATCAACTTCACACCGTCTGCAAGGTTGATGGAAGAAAGACTTGTGCAATTAGAGAAGGCTTCTTTACCTATCGTTTCAATACCACTACCGAAAACGACAGTTTCAAGTGCAGAACAACTTAAAAAGTCGCGGTCGTTAATTTTCTTGACGTGGTTGCCAAATGTGACCTTCTTGAGCGTCTCGTTCATTTTAAAGAGAGGAGAGTCCAGGCTTCCATCCTTTCCCCAGGTGGTAGTATACGTTCTGCCGATATATGCCTCCTCTATGGGCTGATGCTTGAAGCTGAACTGTCCTTCGCCACCATATTCCTGACCGCAGGCAAAGCGGAGTACTTCTGAGCCGTCTTCAAACGTCACTTTCTTCAGTTTATTCATTCCAAAAAACACACCTTCAGAAATGCTGTCTACCGAAGCGGGAATGCTGATCTCAGTCAGACTGCTGTTGCGGAAGGCATCGTAGTCAATAAACTTCACCGAAGAAGGAATCTTTACTGATGTCAGGCTGACACAGCCCTCAAACGTCTGATGGTTGATGGCTGTAACGGGGTAGCCAGAGGTTGACTTCTCAGGAATCACGATATCGCCAGAATAGCTATTCGATATTCTTCTCCCATCTTTGTCTACCTTATAAGAGGCCATAGCTGTTCCTGTGGCAGCGTTTTCGATAATAACCAAGTCCGTACCCTGTGCAGAAACAGGAGTCATAATTGCAATAAATGCAAACAATGTCGTAAGCAAGAGTTTTCTCATAATGTTAATAGCTTAATTAATTTATGCTGCAAATATACAAATTTTTTCGAAACATCGACTCACAATTTAACAAAATCGACTAACAAAACGCGTTTTGTTAGTCGATTTTCTTCAAAAAGTGGGGTTTCAGGCCTTACTCAGCCACTCTTTCGGGGTCATGCCAGTAACAGCCTTGAACGTTCGGAAGAAGGATCCTTCATTGGCAAAACCTGATTCTATATAGATATCAGCTATCTTCTTGTCAGGATTCCGACGCATCACTCGTTTGGCATGTTCAACACGATAGATATTGACAAACTGGGTGAAGTTGCAACCCTTTTGGGAGTTGATGCAGTCAGAAACGGTTCGTCGGTTGGTTCCTAGGGCAGCAGCCAGGTCATTCACTTTCAGGTTGCTGTCCTGATAGAGTTTCTTCGATTCCATCGCTTGGTTGATGCGCTCCATCAATTGCGCAAAGGCTTCTGCTGACATCAGCTCAGAAGAATCCGTATTGACAGCAGGTCGCTGGTGCCTTTTCTTTCTTATTATGTACACACAAGCGCAAACTGCCAACAATGCTACCAGTATCAGCAACGCCATAGGCCAACGACTGTTCTCAGACTGAGCAACAGGCTTCTTGCCGACACACAAACGCCAGACAGCACCAGAGGGCGTGAAGTTGCTGTTGTGGAGCAGACCACCTGCCAACAGCAAGTTACCATCGGCATCCAACACTGGTGCATTGTCGGGTACATCCATGATAGGATCGGTATAATAAAGCGTCAGTGGAGCAGGCTTGTCATCAGTAGCCTCCGCATAATCGATGCAAACGAGGTATAAGCGGTCGGCCTCATCCGGCGTGGAGTGGAAACTACCACTGATGCCCAATAAATAAGCACGCCCTGCCTTCTGATCGACAACAATTTGCGTACCATAAGCGATTGTCTCCCCTTGACTCTGCATGGGGATAGGACAAACGGTAGGCAGGAGTGAGAAGATGCCATTCTCCACCTTGGCAATCGCCACCTGACCTGTGCTGTCTGCCACCGGTATCAGATAGGCATAGAGTTCCTTTGTCTCGTCGCCGATGAAACTATCTTCCATACGATGATGTGAAATCGCCAATGGATGCCATGTCTCGAAAAGGGGAATAGACACAGAGTCGCCTTTCAGGAAATCGGCCACATAGGAAATGGGATTAGCCTTTATGTCCTGCGTTCCGAAGATCAGGGCATTGTCATGAGCTGTACGAAGGATATAGGGTGTGCTTCGTTCAACGGTTACATCTTTGAGGTAGGAAAAACTCTTATGACCATTAAAAACCTCGATTCCATCGTCATGATACCAGTTACCGGTGATGACAACCTGTCCGCTATCCAACTCCAGACCGGTAGTCCCAGCACGTTTCCTTTCCATACAGCCAAAGCCATCAAACGTATGGGTGAGGGGGTCGTAAAGTTCTGCAAGAAAAGTCTGCCCGATGCCAATTGGTTTTTCACAGCCTCCAAAGAGCAATACCTTTCCTGATTTCAAAACGACAGAGCCACCGAAGTCGTGCGTATAGACCATGTCCATCACGTGCCACTCGCCGTCTTTATAGTATTCAGCAGTGGGTGTAGGCACAAAACCACTGGTATGTCCACCAGCCACGACAAGTTCCCCATTGACGAAGAATGTCGTATGGGATGCACGACGGATGTTCAAGTCAGGCAACTGCTCTAATTGAAGCTTTACCTCAGGACAAGCGACCTCCTCGGAATCGGGTGCCGCCACAGCCAGAACCGGCAGCAGCAACATCGCTGAGAAGAGATTTCGTTTCAGTTTATTTATTGACATCTGTTTGTGTTATTTGCAGAGTTTACAGCCTGTGCATTTGTTGAGTTCACCACGGAAACGCTTTTCCACCAAGTAGTGGAGGCGGTCGCGAAGAGGTTCGAGTTGCATGTGGTCGATGACCTCATTGATGAAGGCATTCTGGAGCAGGAGTTTGGCCTCCTTAAGAGAGATGCCACGCTGACGCATATAGAAGAGGGCCGCATCGTTGAGCTGACCTACGGTCGAGCCATGGGCACACTTCACATCGTCGGCATAGATCTCGAGCATCGGCTGGGTGTACATCCGTGCCACCTTGGTAGCTGTCAGGTTCTGGTTGGTCATCTGCGACGTGGTCTTCTGGGCGCCATGTTCCACCAGCACCCGACCTGCAAAGGCACCAGTAGCCTTATCGTCGAGCACGTATTTATAAAGCTCGTTTGAGGTGCAATGGGGAGCCTTATGGACAATCAACGTATTGTTGTCGACTTGTTGCTCCTTATCGGCAATCACACAACCATAGCACTGACATTCGGCTCCTTCGCCAGAGAAGGTGAGGTCGAGCTTGTTACGCGTTGTGCCATTGTGGAGGGTAATGACATTGTGATTTACACGACTGTTGGCCTGCTGGTCGATATAGACATTGCTCACGCGTACATTCTTATAATGTGTTTCCTCGAGACAATAGAGATCGAGTGAAGCATTTTCACCAACATAAGCCTCGATAACCTGTGTAGCGAGGAAGTTACGGTCATCAGCAGCATGATCGCAGAAGAGCATTTTGATCTCCGCACCCTCCTCGAGGATGATGAGCACACGACGGTTCACCATCAGGTCGGTCACAACATGCTGTGCATTCTGAGGTGTCGCTTTCAGGATGTTGATGACCTGAATGGCACGATCGACCCTGACGTTCTTGGGTACATAGACCAGCATGCCATCCTGCGCCAGCATGGTATTGAGGGCTGTTACTGCATCATCGGATGTCTTGGCCAGACGAGCATAATATTTCTCGATGAAAAGGGGATGATTCCGCAACGAGTCCACAATGACGCCCTCAGGCAAGGACGGATGGAAATTACTCCTCATCTCCTTACTCCTCAACTCCTTCTCTCCTTTGTAAAACATATCATTTACCACGAAATAGAGACTCGTGGAGAGATTGGGCACATCACAACGGAAAGTCTCGTAGGGGTCGACAGGTATCTGAAGGCGACTGAGATTCACACCATAGTCAGGAGCAAAAAGCTTCTGAATGTCCGTATACTTATAGCGTTCCACCTTTTTCGAGGGGAAACCCTGCTTACGGAAGTCCTCGAAAGCCTCATCGCGCACAGCGTTCATCGCCTCTGGGGCATGAGAGAATATCATCTCCCGAGCCTGCTCGTAGAGGTCTATATATTGTTGTTCGCTATTCATTCTTCTCCGATTTCTTCTTTGATCCAATCGTAGCCGTGCTCTTGAATCTGCTTGGCGAGGTCAGGACCACCCGTCTTAACGATACGGCCTTTATAAAGCACATGCACAAACTGAGGCTTGATCATTTCCAACAGACGATCATAGTGGGTAATGACAATGCACGATGTCTCTGGCGTCTGGAGTTTGTTGACACCCTCTGCCACAATACGCATGGCATCGACATCAAGACCGGAATCCGTTTCGTCGAGGATGCTCAGTTTGGGTTCGAGCATCGCCATCTGGAATATCTCGTTGCGTTTCTTCTCACCACCGCTAAAGCCCTCATTCACAGAACGGTTAGCCAGTTTTGAGTCGAGTTCCACAATCTTACGCTTCTCACGTTGCAACTTCAGAAACTCAGCCGCATTCATCGGCTCGAGACCCTGATACTTACGTTTCTCGTTGATGGCAGCTTTCATGAAATTGGTCATCGAGACGCCAGGAATCTCCACAGGATACTGAAACGACAGGAACAAACCTTCGTGCGCCCTGTCCTCAGGCTTCATCTCGAGGAGGTTCTTGCCATTGAAATAAGCTTCGCCCTCAGTCACTTCGTAAAGCGGATTACCTACGAGCACAGCACTCAGCGTCGACTTGCCCGAGCCATTGGGTCCCATGATAGCATGCGTCTCGCCATCGTTGATCACAAGGTCGATGCCTTTTAAT
>JAEEGK010020679.1_pt1 | contig 13976 bp, 15 predicted proteins | sample 8958771 | NCBI WGS metagenome assembly JAEEGK01 (sample SAMN16246547, study PRJNA631951) | gut metagenome | biome: gut microbiome; feature: rumen; material: SC-attached | host: Bos | place: Iran: Karaj | collected 2018-10 | reverse complement strand
AAAGGTGGGCCCCCCCTTTATGGGGGGTCCCCCCTTATGGGGACAGTATACCTGCCCCCCAACCCCCCCCCCCCCCCCCCCCCGGTCCACACAACCCCCGTCCCCCCCTCCCGGTCCACCCCTACCCACAACAATTTTGGTGCAACACCACAAATACCCCACAACCCGAAATAATCTTTTCACAAATTTCTCACTATAATCTTGACTTAACCCCTCTTAAATGATAGACTATAAACCATCAAAAACCACATACAGACACCCGCCGTGACCCCACACTCCTTCGCATACATTCGGGGCGGTCGCGGAACCTTAAGAATTGATGGCAAAACTGGTTTATAAGAGAAAGAACGGGCAATGGGAAGCACGTTACAAAAAAGGTAAGAAAGCCGATGGCACTACGCGGTATGCGTGTGTCATCGGTCATTCGTATGAGGAGGCAGTTGCGAAACGCACGGCGCTCCTCGGCTACGACCCTGACAATCCGATCATCACTTCCGACATGAACATCCTGATCCTGGGCGCCGGCAGCTTCGGCCGCGAGGTGAAGGAGGTCCTCGAGCAGATCCGCATCTTCAGCAAGATCGCCTTCCTGGATGACAACCTCACAGGCGACGGGATCCTCGGGAAGTGCACGGACGCAGGCATGTTCCGCCTGAGTTACCCCTGCGCGTTCGTCGCGATCGGCGATAACACGGTCCGCCGCAAGTACGCCGAGATGCTCGAGGAGAAGCACTTCCTGATCCCGACGGTCATCTCCCCGGACGCGATCGTCTCACCGAAGGCGGTCATCGGCAAGGGATCCATGGTCTTCGCCCAGGGCAATGTGGGTGCCGCCACAGTCGGCGAGTTCTGCATCGTGGAGCCGAACGGCCTTGTTAATGCGAATGCAGGCGTCGGTCGTTTTACGCACCTCGGCAGCGGAGCGATAGTCCTCAAAGACACGCAGGTCCCCGAGGAGACATGGGTCAAGCCGGGCAGAGTCTTCGGGGAGGAGTAAGAGCCGACACAACCCCGGGATGCGCCCAAAAACGGGCTGAGAAACACGCGAGAGGGACAACACCGGTACGAACCAAAGAAAAGCGCCCTACAGAGGGCACAACATAAGGATAATAGCTTGAATTGAACAAGAAATTTCACTATCATGTTATATACATCAGCAGCTCGAAAGAGCAGCTGCTTGCCGACTTTATGAAGCGGCACCTCGAGGAAGGACATGGCACGGCCTTCGTCCCGCGCATGGAGTACTACCGGCGTGGCGATAAGGCGGTCAAGATCCGCGAGATGTTCAAGGGTTACGTGTTCGTCTACTCGACCCTCAACATCCGCGAGCTTCACTTCCTCATCAGGAGATACCGCCGTGAGCTCGACGCGGGCCTGCGGGAGCTCGCACTCCGGGAGAGGGCGACAGGGGATCCGACATACCCGTACAGGGAGTATAAGACGGCAGATACAGACTTAGGTACAGGATCGTCTTGTAAGGGCATAGATGTGCCTGCAAAAGAAGGGGATGAAATAGGATCACTGTATAAAAGCCCTGAAAGCCTTGTAAAGGGTTCGAATACCTCAGAGGATAAAGATATCCCTGTGAGCTCGGAAGAGTCAAAAGAAGGCCTCTACGAGCTCTCAGATATAACAGCAGAGGAAGAGCGCTTCCTCGACACACTCAGAGAAGGTGACGGCCTGCTCGGCATGTCGAGCGGGTACCGCGACGGAACACAGATCGTCGTCATGGAGGGACCCTTAAAGGACTACGAGGACTGTATAGACTGCGTGGATGCACATAACCGTAAGGCTTTTCTTGCATTCATGCTGAACGGGCGCCAGGCGCAGGCGGGCTTTAATTGCCGCCCCAAGACGGACTGGTTTCCTGAACAATAAGATGACCCGCCGGGGACGGTCTCATTCGCCCCGTGACAGGTGATTCGGATCATAGACTTCCTGCAACCGCGAAGACGTGAGAGACGCGCGGGTGGCGAAGCCTATGTTTTTTTGAGATAAGAGAGGAGGGCGAGACATGTTAAAGATCCATTATGGAGAACTAAACTCTGACAATTACATAAACAATCCGGATATCTTTTTTAATAACACATATGAGGATGAATGGATGCTCGACCCGATGACGATTGAAATGGTCAGGGATATCGACGGATCCGAAATAAAGGGCCCCAGACTTGTGGACAGTCCGTTTCTCGGACCGATATCGACCGAAAGACTTTCGGGCGGTGTAAAAACGCTCATCCTCATGGAGCACGATCAGGATCATATATTTAACGCATCCGCTTGCGGCGATAATTGCGCCAAATGGATTTTAAAGATCGGAGAGAAGAAAGACCTTTTGATCAGGCTTGGATATCTCATGGACTTTGGTGATGGTTCATTTGAGATTCAAGTTGAGAATATCGGTAAAATCGTACACGACAAGAAGGAACTGTTTGAAGCTGTACTTGACAATGAGCTCATTTGAGAGAGGACTATGATCGGAAAATACGAAATTGAGGTTTACAACAATCGGGTACACTATTTTCTCACAGTAAAAAGAAATATTACGGTGATTCAGGGAAACAGTGCTACCGGAAAAACTGAACTGATAAGACTGATTGATGAACAAAACACCAATGGAGCTTCCTCGGGTATTACAGTTAAATGTGATGCAGAATGCGTTGTTCTTAATTCCTCGGACTGGAAAGTAAGACTATCCGCGATGAATGGGAATATCATTTTTATAGATGAGAACGCTGTATTCCTTAAAACTGCCGAGTTCGCACAGGCGGTTCGAGGATCTGACAATTACTTTGTTATTGTGACAAGAGACGATCTTCATCAGTTGCCCTACAGCGTGGATGAAATCTACGGCTTAAAGAATGTCAGTGATTCGGCAAAGTATAAGTCGTTCCAAAAAACATATAACGAGATGTATAAGCTGTACAATCTTGGCACGCAAACCAAAATATCCCCGGATATAATCATAACAGAGGATTCCAATTCCGGATTTGAATGCTTTGATATCATATACCAAGGCAGATGTGTTTCAGCCGGAGGCAAAAGTAATGTATATAAAATGCTGAGGGATCAGAAAAGCGAAACAAAATTGATCATTGTAGACGGGGCAGCATTTGGATCTGAGATGGGCAAGGTCTATCGTTACATGTCTGAATTTGACAAGAGCAGTATCCTCTTTGCCCCGGAATCTTTCGAGTGGATAATCTTGAAATCGGGACTGATAAATGTTCCGAATGCAATTACAGATGAAACGTTTATGCACGCAGACAGTAAGGATTACATGAGCTGGGAAGAGTACTATACGGCGTGTCTCACAGAGATGACCAGAAATACAATACTTCAGTATAGCAAATCGAGACTTGGTGATGCATATAAAACAGCAGGCTCAATAAAGAAAATCTCAGGAGTACTTCCGGAGCAAATCAGACCGTAGGAGAGAGGAGTTTGAAAAACAGAAAAGGAGGAATCGGTCATGTGTCGTGTTGTGAATATGAATATCGGATCCAGAAGAGTGCGCGTTGCTGATATCAAACGGGATTACATACGCAACATTGTAGATGCTGCAAGAAAATGCGATATCATTGACAGGGTCCTCCTATTTGGATCGAGTATTGAAGAGCGTTGTAAAGAAACGTCGGATATCGATATTGCTGTCTTTGGAAATCAAAACCGTTCCAGGGCGCTGACATCAAAGAAATATGAGCGTTTCGCAAGGCAATTGTACAGTTTCCGTGATTTTGATCAGGATTACGATATTCTCTATTTCAAAACCGGAGGAAATAACAAAGGTCAGATTTTGGAAGAAATCGAGAAGGGGGAATTGCTGTATGCGAGAGGAGAGTAAATACATTTTAACGTACGCACAGATAGAAGCGGACCTGTTCGTTGCAAAAGCAACAATAGATAAAGCAAAAGAACTATCAAGTAAGGCCGGTAAGTATTATCGTGGCCAGGCGGGATATCATCTTCAACAGGCAGCAGAGAAGTTAATAAAGATACAGATATACAATTCAGGGGCATCATTGGACTATGCAAAGCTCTACCGACATTCTCTGGATGATTTGTTGAGCTATGCGGCATCGATAGGTGTTACGATTGCAATTCCTAAATGGGTCGACGAGAAGAAGTATTCGATAACAGCTTGGGAAGCGGAAGGACGTTATGACCTGCATTTTGTAGTTCGAATGGATACATTGGAAAAGGCTTATACAGAAATCACTAATTGGTATGAGTCTCTAAGAAAATGAAAAGTTTTTGCTGAGGAACGATGACTTCCGGAATTCTTAGGGCTCTGCCCTAAGAACCCGCAAGGGGCGCAGCCCCTTGACCCGTGTGGCGGACCAAGGGTATTCCACGATCCCCTTGACAGAGGTTCCGCTCCGGGGGGGAGTAGAGCACCTGACTCTTAATCAGGGTGTCCGGATATAACTGAGAAGAGATGGCATATAAGAGCGACTGATTCATGATCAGTCGCTCTTACGAATTGTACAACTGCTTTCCGGAAAGGAGCTTCGTATGGCAGAGATGAACCCCAAGGCAATGTACAAAATTTCCTACGGCTTATTTGTTTGCACCGCAGCACAAGGTAACAAGAAGAACGGCTGCATCATCAACACTGCCATGCAGGTGGCTTCGGAACCGAACCTCATCTCCGTGGCAGTCAATAAGGACAACCTCACGCATGACATGATCCTTGACACAGGGATGTGTAATGTGTCGGTACTCAGCCAAGAAGCTGACTTTGAAATCTTCAAACATTTCGGATTTCAAACCGGTCGTAAGGTCGACAAGTTCGGACCTGGTTACGCTGTATCAAACTACGCGACTGCAGAGAACGGTATCCCTTACATCACAACAGGAACAAATGCCTACTTCTCCCTGAGAATAGCACAGACAGTTGATATCGGATCACACACGCTGTTCCTGTGTACACCTACGTTTATGACAGTGCTTTCAAACGCTCCTTCGTGTACATACGAGTACTATCAGAACAACATCAAGCCCAAGCCTCAGGCAGTCGGAACAACACCGAAGGGTGAGACGGTTTGGAGATGCTTGATCTGTGGTTATGAATGGGTCGGGGAAGAACTGCCGGATGATTTCATCTGTCCGATTTGTAAGCATCCGAAGGCGGATTTTGAGAAGGTTGTAAGGTGATTTAAAAAGCCCTTTAAAACCGAAATCGCTACTTTTAGCGTTAAAAAGAAGTGTGCTATGGAACTATATAGATATCGAAGTATTAAATCTGCGAAACGAGATATTAGGGATGGAACATTCCATTTTTCTTCCAGAGATGAGCTAAATGACCCGCTTGAAGGATATATTAGCTTGTACTGGCAGGGAGATAAGCAAGCGTGGGAAGGTTTGTTCAAAAACTATATTTGTTCGCTACATAACGCAATAGGGATGTATTTATTGGCTGCTGATGAGAGTGTTTTATGGAAACGGACTCTTTTAAAAAATCCTTGCGCATTTGATGGATTACCTGTTTCAGAGTTATATACAAGTCTTGGAATAGAATTATTGAACAATAAAGAGATCGAACGGATTACTTCACTTTATGGGAACAATGAGTATAAATGTAGCTTAGAGGAGTTTCATCATATCTTACAGTTGGTTCATGGAATTGCTTTTCCTTTGTGCATTAGTAATCACGTAGCTAAAGGTTGCATTCCACAGGAAGAAGTCGATAGGCTTTTTCTTGATAGAGCTTTTTCGAAAAAGATGTGTCAAGAATTGGACCTTATCGAAAAACTCAATAATGATAGTCTTCGAAAAAAGATAATAGGTGTTGCAGACAACCTACTAGGTGAGTTAAAAGAGTCTCTGATGATCAGAGTCGGCTTAAACAAGAATGGGTTTGCATATGGGAACAAAAAAGCGATTAGTAATAAGAAACACAGACAAATCAGAAACTGGATAGCATTACAGATAGAATATCCCCAAATGTATATTAATCAATTACGGGATATGATTTATCCGGATGCTTTTGTTGTTTGCTTTTCTGGGAAAAACAATGATTCAGCGATGTGGGGAAACTATGCCGACAATCATCGTGGGGTTTGTTTTATATATGAGGCTTTTGAAAATAATACAAATCCCTTGGCCGGAGGTATATACGATAGAAAAGATCAAATGATCAAGGCGCGAAAGGTGGAGTACGGTGGTGATAAGTTTGAAAGGAACTTTTTTGAGAGCTTAGGTAGGTTGCCTTTATATCCTATTCGGGCATGGCTTACTGGCAAGGATGGAAAGACAAGTAAGGTCGTTGAAGCGTATAACGGCAATAATGAAAAGTCGGATTGGAGAATCGATTACTGGGAAAACTTCAAGGCAAAGAATTATAGAAAGCTAAAGGAATGGAGTCATGAAGATGAATATAGGATTAATATAGACAATTCCTTTTTCAATTATGTTGAAGAGGATTCTATTGGTGAAAAAGGCACTGAGGGAGTTAACCGAAATATAGAGTATGATCTTAGTCTATTAAAAGGGATAATCTTCGGAATTAGAACCACTGAATATGATAAAGTGATGATAGTAAAGACTCTGATAAAAAAAAGAATAGCTGACAAGGTAAAGTTTTACCAAGCGTACTTTGATGAGGAGAACCAAAGGATTGAGATTAGGCCTAAAGTGTTACGTTTGGATGATAAAAATGTAGTAGTCTATTAGTTAAATGTATGAAAAGGGGCGTAGTTATGACTATTTCAGGAATAATAAAATCAGACAATAGATTTAGGCATAGGAGCAACTATTGAAGGAATTCTTAGACGAGTATAAACACCTAGAAAAGCTCTGCAACGAGCTGTATGACCAGCAACATGGAATCTCTTTATACATATCTGACATGGATGCGACACCAGCTAACCTTTCAATTATGGTTCCCGGTTGGCACGTAGACCTAAAAAATCTAAAGCATTTGAGACATATAAGAAACGCCATGGTTCATGACCTTACGGATCTGGATGTAAGCTATACTCAGGAAGATATCCGAAATCTGAAAGAGTTCCACCGGAGGATAATGGAGCAACGGGATCCTCTGACGTTACTTGTACATAAAACGGATGGTTCTGAATCTCGGGAGAAGACACGTAAAACAACTGAGGTAACAGTAAGTAACACCGGGAACTCTAAGGAAGTATCAGCGGAGCACACAGACTCCGGACTGAGTGTAAAAGAAGGTCTGATCATTTCTCTTATAGTATTGATAGTAATGTTGCTAACAGTTGGCTTACTGGTGGCGCGTGATAAGGGATGGATATGAAGACTAACGCTTATAGTGGCGAACATGGGGTCACCCGGCCGGAACGAAATATCCGAGACTTGTCCATGGGAGTTAGATGATCTGAGACAAGATGACATTTTAGACCTACTGATTCGTAATCAGTAGGTCTAGAAAACGAACTATAACCACTGGAATAAAGGAGAGAAGAAGTATGGGGTTAAAAGATCTGTTCAAAAGAAAACGCACTCCGTTTGAGGAATTATGGAAACAGGTAGAAGGGATTCCGGAGGGTGCGAAGAAGTAGATTCAGGGAGATTTGTCCGACAGAACAAAGAGGAAGCTTGAAAAGCTAGCTCCGGAGAAGATCTCAGAAGTCATCAATAAGGCTTCTGAAGAGGTTAACAAGGAATCTGTTCTGCAAATAGATGCCTTGATTAGAAAGTTAATGTAGTGATTGCTAGGGCTTTTTAAAGTTAAAAAGGGGTGCGAATGGAGAGATCGAAGAATGACATACCGGTTAATACGGATGCATTGATGGCACGCATTCATAGGCTTGAAAGAGAGAATCAATTACTCAAGAAAAAACTTGATGAAGCCGGTATTTCGTATGAAGAAGTCCTCGATGATCTGTGTGTCGATAAAGAAGAATTATATGATCCGGATCAAGGGGCTCGCATTAAGAAGTTTGAGATCACAGAGAAAGTTGCCAACGTATTCTTTCTGATGTTTTGTCGAGGCCGAAAAGATGTTTACGATCTTCGCTATACTAATCCCAAAACAGGGAAAGCAGGATATTTTACCCAATGCTTCAATTTCTGGAAACAGGGATGCCATAAAAGATCGAAAGACGGTGTCCGTTGTAAGGATTGCGAGTACCGGGCATATAAACCTATTACCGCTTCGGTAATAATGGCACACCTCGAAGGTACTGATCCGAATGGCAACGATGTCGTCGGAATATATCCGATGCTTGAAAATAACCTGTGCCAATTGCTTGTCTTTGATTTTGATAATCATTTGTCAGGCGGTGAACAGGATCTGGCTAATGTCAATGAAGACTGGAAAGAAGAACTCAATGCCCTTCGAAGGATTTGCAAGAATCTGAGCATCGACATGCTTGTTGAAAGATCGAGATCAGGGCGAGGGGCGCATCTTTGGATATTCTTCAAGGAGATGATTCCCGCGAAGCTTGCGAGAAGGTTTGGATTTGGCCTTCTTGAAAAAGGAGCCGAATCCGTTGATCTGAAATCTTTTAAGTATTATGACAGAATGATACCGGCTCAGGATGTTTTGCCTGAGGGAGGCTTAGGAAATGTTATAGCTCTTCCTCTTCAGGGGATGGCTCTAAAATCGGGAAACAGCGCATTTGTTGATGAGAATTGGAACGCATATGAAGACCAGTTGGCAGTTCTTGGCAAAACCTCACGTCTTACCAGACAAGAAATAGAAGATCATCTTTCTGCTTGGTACAGTTCCGAAGAAAAGAGCGTAAAGACTGATGCATCTCCGGATGACGAAGTTCCTTGGGATAAGAATTCTGCTTTGGATCCTGGAAACATCCATGGGATAGTAAAAATCGTCCTTTCAGACAGAATCTATATTGATGCCTCAGGGATGAAAAACAAGATGAAGCGCCAGATCAGGAGAATGGCGGCAATATCAAATCAAATGTATTTCCAGAACCGGGCTATGGACATGCCTACATATGACGAACCAAGATTTATATACCTTGGAGAGGATGACGGCGATTACATCATTCTTCCCCGTGGACTTCGTGAGGAGTTGGAGAAAAGATTTGATAAATCAGGGATAAAATACAAGATATCAGATAACAGAGCAGAAGGTAGAAATATCAAGGTTCGTTTTACAGGAACCTTAAGAGAGTCACAAAAGTCTGCTGTGGAAGAAATGGTTAGGCATGATACAGGTATCCTTCATGCAGCGACTGCTTTCGGAAAGACAGTTGTGTGTTGCGAGATGATAGCGCGACGCAGGGTAAACACGCTGATACTTGTCGACAGGGCGGATCTGATGAATCAATGGATTGAGAGAATAAATGAATTTCTAGAGATTAATGAAGAATTGCCCGAGTATAGAACCAAAACAGGACGAGTTAAAAGACGAAAGAGCCTTGTGGGAAGTCTTCAGGGGCCGCATGATTCTCTGACAGGAATAATAGACGTTGCAATGATACGCTCTGTTAAGAAAAAAGATGAGTTTCATCCTCTTCTGAGGGAGTACGGACAGGTAATCCTGGACGAATGTCATCACGGTGCCTCAGACAGCGCAATAGAGGTTCTGCAGGCAGCTACAGCCAAATACGTATATGGGGTTACCGCAACTCCGAAGCGTGGTGATGGGAAACAGAAAATAAATGAGTTTCTTTTGGGGCCGATTCGATATCGCTTTACTGCCAAGGACAGAGCGGAAGAGCAGAATATCGACCACTTGGTTTATCCCCGTTTTACCCGCACTGTGATCACTGATGAAAAGTCGAAAACTCCATACGGAAATGATGCATTGGAATTGATACGAAACAACGATGTCAGGGATGAACAGATTGTAAGGGATGTAAAAGAGTGTGTGACGGCGGGTAGAACGCCAGTAATCCTGACAAGATTTGTCGATCATGCCAATCGATTAAGTGAAAAGCTCAATAAATCTGCGGACAGAGTGATTTTGCTTACGGGTGCGGATGGGACCAAAGCACGTCGTAAGCAGGTAGAAGAGCTCGAGAGTGTTGAAAGGACACAAAGCCTTATATTGGTCGGGACCGGATCGTTACTTGGTGAGGGGTTTGACTACCCGAGGTTGGATACTTTGTTTATGGCTACCCCAATATCGGGAGAAAACGTTGTTGAGCAGTATGTCGGGCGTTTAAATCGTGACTATGAAGGCAAGAAAAATGTCATCGTTTATGACTATGTGGACGCTCGTGTACCAAAGTTTGATAAAATGTATGCTGCTCGTCTGAGAGCATATAAGAAAATCGGCTACTCGCTGTGCATTGGCCTAACGGGAGAAAAACAGCAGGCAAATGCAATCTACGATATACACAATTATACCGAGACATATTGGAGGGATCTCAATGAAGCAAGATCCGAGATCGTGATATCCAGCCCTAGGCTGAATACAATGAAGGTGACACGTTTGATCGATGGGTTACGATTCAAACAAGAACTCGGAGTTAAGGTGACGATCCTGACGTGGCATCCAGATTCGTACAAATACGGACGAGATGAAGTTCGTATGGAGCTGTTGGAAAAATTGCGAAACGCTGCATTTGATGTACGACTTGTGAAAACGGTTTGCGAACATTACTGTGTTGTTGACAAAGAGGTTGTTTGGTATGGAAGCGTAAATCTGCTTTCAAAAGAAGAGGAAGAAGACAATCTAATGAGAGTTAGCAGTAAGGAGATAGCGGCAGAACTCTTGGAGATGACGATTGGGCGGTGAGTGATCTAAGCATGAAAGCGGTCTGAGAAGAACTTCCGGAAGATTACGTCTGCTCGCTGTTTGAGCACCCGAAGGCGGATTTTGAGAAGGTTGTGAAATAAGGAGTTTTGGCAAATGGAACATCATATACTCGATCCTTATCCGATTCCGAAAGATAAGGGAGCATTGTTTATTAATGAACCTTGGTTGGTGGATAAATCATTGACCGGTTCTTACACTGAAACAGCCCCCGAGAAGAAAAACGATAATGTTCGTATTTATGTTCCGATCGATTTAAACAAAGAAGCGATTCTTCGAAGACTTGACAGAATAATCTATCACTACGGGGAAGCCGATGAAAAAAATGAATTTGAGTTTGGTACAGATGTTGGCTTGCTGATTTCACAGATCGAAATTTATGATGAGGTTTGGTCTGTGCGCCATATGCCCGAAGAAAGTGAACATAGTGTGGAAGCGAAAGAGCTGGTCAGAGAGTTTATAGCAAGACTCGAAGACATCCCGGATGGGTGTGCGGAGTGCTTTCCTTTTGAGACGATTGAAGAGTTGAGCGAAGAGTATCTGGGGAGATAAAGAAGTTTAGAATAGGATCCTTTGTGTTCATGGTGACTCGAATGAGTGGAGCATATTTCGATATGTCAAGCGAATCGCGAGATTATTCACACATTTTTAATCGTGACAGGTACTGGATTGCTGGAGCATTAACGCTTATGTGATAAGCTTGGGGTTTGCCGAAAGAGTATCTTAGGCACCGCCCGATAAATTTGGATAAAGCGATAGATAAGAAATCGTGTCAGACAAGAAAAGTAATGTACTAAAAGACGCATCATAAAAGTTTAGAGAGACTTTTTTTTGAAAAACAAGAACAGGGGGTTACAGATGAAGATTGAATCGCTTAGAATTCAAAACTATAAGGTGTTTAAAGATGTACATATCGAAAACATGCCGAATTTTGCTGTGTTTCTTGGAAAGAACGGAGTTGGAAAAACTACATTTTTTGATGTTTTTGGATTCCTACATGATTGCCTGGTAGGAAATGTCAGCAGCGCCCTTTTGAAACGTGGAGGTTTTGGTGAGGTTGTCTCGCGTGATCAATCAGGCAATATTGAGTTTGAGATAAAGTTTCGCCCTTACGAGAACGAACCGTTAATAACCTATGAGTTATCAATTGGTTTAGGGGAAAGAAATCTTCCTATAGTGGAAAAGGAAGTGCTCAGATTGAGAAGAGGACAGAAGGGTGCTCCGTGGAAAGTATTAGAGTTTCACAAAGGAGAAGGAAATGCCGCCGAGGGAGAATTAAGTAGCTATGAGGATGTTCGATTAGCGGAGAGAAAACCGCAGAAGTTAGAGTCTCCGGATATTTTGGCCATAAAAGGTCTGGGTCAGTTCAAAGAGTTTGCGGCTGTGGCGTCATTTCGAAAGCTGATAGAAGATTGGTACGTGGCTGATCTCAGGGTTGATGCCGCTCGAGAAAGACATGAGACCGTATACAGTGAAAGGTTGAACAGAACCGGAGATAACCTGGCAGACGTCGCAAAATATATACATGATTTTTACCCTGATACATTCAATGAGATAATTGAAAAGATGAAGGAGAGAGTTCCCGGCGTTTCAAATGTTGAAGCGAAGGTTACTGTTGATGGGTATGTGGTATTGAGGTTTCAAAACGGAGATTTCTCAAATCCGTTTGCAGCCAAATTTGTTTCGGATGGGACAATAAAAATGTTTACGTACCTTATATTGTTAAACGATCCGGAGAAGCATGCATTGCTGTGTGTTGAAGAACCGGAAAACCAATTATATCCGGAACTTTTAGAGGTATTGGCAGAAGAGTTCAATGCTTACTCGATGACAGATGGGCAAGTGTTTGTATCGACTCACTCTCCTGATTTCCTGAATGCGGTAGCGCTCGAGAATATCTACATTTTGAAAAAAGAAGATGGATTCACTAATATACGAAAAGCAACCGAGAACAAATATGCATATACTTTATACAAAGAAGGGGATTTACCCGGGGCTTTGTGGAAGCAAAACGTTTTAACGGGGGATTTCAAATGATAGTATTCCTACTAGAAGAAAGATCCATGGAGGCATTGTTGAACGGTATTCTACCTAAGATTATCGGCAATGAAGAATATAAGTTAATTCCACATGAGGGAAAAAACGACTTGCTTAGGTCAATTCCCAAAAAGCTAAAGTGTTGGACTCTGCCTAATACAAAGTTTGTGATCGTTCACGATCAGGATAATAATGATTGTGTCAGCCTAAAGGGAAAAATATCTGAGATATGCCGACCGTACAAGAAAGATGTATTAATCAGGATTGTATGTAGAGAATTAGAAGCATGGTATTTTGGTGACTTAGAAGCGGTAGAAAAGGCGTATAATCAAGATTTGAAGAAGCTTAAGAATCAAAAAAGGTACTCGGATCCTGACTTAATTATAGACCCCAAAGAAGTATTAAAAAGAATGGTTCCGGGTATGATGCAGATTGATGGGGCAAAAAGAATTTCTAAGCACATGGAAATAAAGAAAAACAAATCTCATAGTTTTCAGGTTTTCGTTTCAGGTGTTCAAAACCTTATAGAAAGCAAGTAACTACAGACAGGGTCACGGTGGGAAGTGCTTTTGGAGCATTAACGCTTATGTGATAAGCCTGGGGTTTACCGAAAGAGTGCATGTAGCGACAGCCACACACTCTCCGATGACTTAGGGCTCTGCCCTAAGAACCCGCAAGGGGCGCAGCCCCTTGACCCGTGTGGCGGGCTCTGCCCGCACCCGTCCTCGCCGGAGGCAGTTCCTACTTCGTTTGACTATGTTTGTTGCCCGAATAATAATACAAGTATACAAGATGTGAAAATAATATCTGTAAAATGATGCAGGAGTGTTATGTTTTGTGCGAAAGGAGAATGCATATGTGTCAAGTAATGGTAGATGTTCCGAATGAAGTACTTTACGATACAAATATGACCACGGCTGATGCAACGGCATTTGCACGAAAGATGGTCGCTTTGGGGTATTATACAAAGAACAATGTTTCAATAGGGTACTGTGCTCAGATAGCCGGCCTTTCTGAAGAGGAATTCATGTTGGTCCTTGGACAGAACAGAATAGACGTATTTCGTTTTAAGGATGATGAAGAGCTCATGAGGGATGTGAAAAATGCGTGCTGAGGAACGATGGCTTCCGGAATTCTTAGGGCTCTGCCCTAAGAACCCGCAAGGGGCGCAGCCCCTTGACTTGTGTGGTCTGAAAGGAGGACGTTATGATAACGGAAACAGACGAACCCGATTATA
>JAEEGK010020678.1_pt1 | contig 13977 bp, 7 predicted proteins | sample 8958771 | NCBI WGS metagenome assembly JAEEGK01 (sample SAMN16246547, study PRJNA631951) | gut metagenome | biome: gut microbiome; feature: rumen; material: SC-attached | host: Bos | place: Iran: Karaj | collected 2018-10 | reverse complement strand
TTATTTTTATATTTTGGGGATTGGGGATTGGGCCCAGTCCCCAATCCCCAATCCCCAATCCCCAATCCCCAAGTTTAAATCAAATTAAATTTTATATAAAATTGAATATTTTATTTTTTTTATATTTTTTACTATTTAATTCATTTCTTTTTTATATTAATAATATTAGGATTATTATTATTATTATCTATTATTGGTCCTAAATTTAATTCTGGAAACAATTCATTTATTTCAGGATGTTCATTTGCAAAATTAATTTGACTAATTAAAAACATTGTTTTAATTTTTCCATTTACATTTTTTTCATATAAATTATTTAATTTTCTCAATTCTTCACTTTTAGAATTAAATTTACATAAATTTAATACATCACAAAATTCTTCAGTTGATTTATAATCTTTTTCATCATATTTAAAATCTTTTAAAATTTCAATTAAAAATTCCTCTTCAAAAGGAGATCCTTCTTTAACATTTCTTTTAGTTTTTTTATTTTTTTTTTTACTTGATCTACTATATTTTGAAGAAGAACTTTTTTTTGAATTTCCACTTTTAATACTTCCAGTATCTGAAACATTATCTTCTTCATTATCATTTTTATTTATATCAATAATAAAAAGTTCAGGATGTTCTCTTTTTAATTGTTGAACTATTTCAAATCTATTATATTTTTCTTTAAAAAAATTATAATTTTTTTGTAAACTATTTGAAATTAAATCATATGTTAAATTCAATTCATCATATAATTTTTTTAATAAATCTGATGATAATGAAGTATATTTTTCATTTTCTTTAATAATTCTAATTAAATTAATTGTACTAAAATATGCATTATTATACATTTTATTAGAAACCATTCCTTCAATTAATTTAATACAAATATTAGATAATTCTTCAGAAGAAAATTTTTCCCATTGTTTATTATTAATTAAATAAAGATAAATTTTTTCTAATTCATTATTTAAATGTTTTAATTTACAATCATTAGTTAATTCTAAAATAATTGAATAAATATCATTTTCATTTTTAATATTTGTTGATATTAATAAAGTTATAACTTCACTAACTTTTCCAATTGATAAATAACATTTTAATGCTTTCTCATAATTTTTACTTCTAATATAACACAATGCAGCATTATTATAATTTTTTTCATTTTCATAATAATAATCACCTTTAGCTTCATATATTTGAGAATATAATAATTCATTAATAGGTTGATTAAATAAGGATAAACCTAAATCATATAATTTATTTTGCTTTATTAATTCCATACATTTATCAAAATATTTATCACCTCCTTTACTTAATTCAATTAAAGCATCAGAATAAAATTTTTGATCAATATTAATTTGATATTTCATTAAAATAGGATCTTTCTTTTTTATTTCTTCTAATTTATTTAAATAAGATAAATATTCTTTTGGATCTTTTTGAGTATGTTTTGCACACATAATAACTAATTCAAAATCATAAGTTTTTAAAGCAAAATCAAATAATGTATTTGCATTAACAATCCAACATAAAAATTCAAGTGCCTTATCTGCTTTTTTATCTCCTTCAATTTTTAATTTTTGTACTAATTTTAATGCATCTAAATATAAAGGTGGATTTTGTTTTATAAATGTTATTAATATTGATGATATATAATCATCATTTTTTTTTTCTTGAAGTATTTTCCTTATTTCTATACATAAATTATTTATTTTTTCATTAGATAAATCTTTTTTTGAATCATTAAATAAAATTTGATATTCTTCACATTTTTCATTATTTAAACTATTAATAAATAAATTTATAAATTCTGTTTTATTTACTTTATCAATAAATATCTTTAAATTTTGCATAAAGAATATTGGATTAATATCATAAATAAAATTTAAATTAATTTTATGTTTTCTACATAAAGAAAAAGCTTCATCATAAACTTTACTTAAAACAAATTTTTTAATTTGATCAAGTATAATTAATCTTGGAGAAATTGTCTCTAAATTACCTCTTGGCATTTGAAGAATAACTTTAATATTGCTACAAGTTACTATTGTACTTCCTCTTTCTAAAGTTCTCATATTAAAATCTTTATAATTTAAATTTTGAGAATATAAATTTGGATTTAATTTCTCTTTTAAATTTTCAACATTTAAATCAATAAAATGAAGAGTACTATAAGGACTAGAACACATTTGAGTAAATAAAACAAAATGTTTAAATAATATAAATGAATTTATATCACTTGCTAATAAATTACCATTTTGATAAAAATGATTATTATGAGTTAAATAAAAAATAATTTCATTATTTTTATAACTAAGAGATGATGATATATATAAAATTCTTTCATTTTTATTATTATGTGTTACATTTATAAGAGTATCTGAATTAATTTCTGATAATTCTTGATTATTAATATCAAAAGATAAATATGCAAAAATATAATCTTTTGAATTCACTTCAATTCCATTGTAATAAAAAAAAATTTTATCATCATTTGAATTCATTGAATCTTCTTTTTTCATTGTTAAATCATCTAATAAATCTAATCCTGTTTTTGGTTTTATTTCTTCTTCTTTTTTTTCTTCATTTAATGTTGTATTTTTTGATAATATATTATTTTCATCAAAATATTCTTTTTCATAACTTTCTTCAAATTTTACACTATTAAAAATAATACCTGTATTATAACCATTTAATTTACATTCTTTTATAAAACTATTTTTTTCTTCATTAAATTTTTCAATTGTTCTTTTATCATTAAATAAAATAGAATAACCAATAAAAATTAAATTTTCATTTTCTATTTCATCATCAATAATTGAATTAATAACAATTACACCACAATTTTTTTTATATAAAGGAACCATTATACATTTTTTAATATTATCAATATTTAAATTATAATCAAATTTTAATGTAGTAAATAAAGAAAATTCTCTAATATTACTTTTATAAACATTAATAATTTTATCACCAAGAGAAAAAAAATAATTTTTAAACCAAAAATTTTTTTTTCCTAAATTATTATCAATAGTAATAAGTGATAAAGGAGGAGGAATATTAATAATACCCAAAGGAGAATATCTAATACAATTATTATTATTAACAACACAAATTTCTCCATTATTATTCATAAAATTATTTCCATAATAAAGTGACGATGTATATTCCCATTCAAAATTAATAATTTCAAAATTTTTATTTTCATATAAAATAAATAATTGATTAGAAACAAAATCAGAAAATTTAGAATTAATCACTTTTTCATTTTTACATATTTCATATTTTAAAGTCCATTCATAATTTGATCTATGATAAATTTGAATAAAATTTTTATTATCAACTTCAAATACAAATATAATCATAGGTGAATCAAAATTCCAATTCAAAATAATAGGTTTAATTTCTTTATCTTTAAATTCATTATTTAAAATAATTTTAAATTCACCATGAACTAAACAATTTTTTTCAGAAAAAATAATTTTTTTATTTTTAATATCAAAAAAAGCAATAAGACTCCCAGAAGGCATAAAAGAAATTTTGTTTCCAAGATATTCAAGCGGTTTTTCAGCAACACTAAATACAATTTTATTATCTGCTCTAGCGGGTCCTTTAATAATATTTAATTTATTATCTCTAACTAAACATTTATATCCATTATTTATTTTATAAATTACTCCAAATAAATCACCATTTGATTTAAAAGATATTTCTGCTTCTTCACATTCTTTTTCTTTTGAAATATCACTTAAATCACCATCATCTAAATCACATTCATTTAATTTTGAGAATGTGTCATAAGATAATGTTATTAATTTAAAATTAGATAATATTATTACTATTATTTCTTGATTTGGTGAAGTTTCCATTGATATTATTTTTATGTTTGGATCTTCTATTATTTTTTTTATTTGACTTGTATTTTCATTTGTATTTATTATTATTAATTCTCCTGTTTTTAATCCTATTATTATACTTTCTATTTCTGATTTGTATATTAAGTAAATAAATGGGTTTGTTTTATTATCTATTTCTGTCATTATATTCATTAATAAATCTGAATTTGATGATAATGATAATTCTAATTCAATTTCTTTTTCTAATATTGATTTTGAATGTGGTTTATATGAAAAAATATAAATTTTCATATCTGAGCATATTAAAAGTAAATAATTGTTTATTTCATCAAAGTATGATAAAAGGATTTTAATATTATTATCTTTTAAACTATTTGTAATTAAACTTAAACATTCTTTGTGAATTTGATTCAAAATTAAATTTCTCATTAGAATAAAATATTTTTTTATGATAAATTAATTAAAATATAATCAAATAATTCTAATCAAATAATTTTTTTCAATTATTTTTTTTTATTATTCAATTATTTAATAATTGGTTATCAAAAAACATTTTTTTTAAATTTATATTATATTAATATAATGATAGGATAAATAAAATAGAAAAAATTTATATTTTTATATTTATTTTTTCCTCAATAGAATCTAGAAAAGATTTAACTAAATTTATTTCAATATCAATAATATAATTTTTTTTTTGTAATAAAAATAAATATAATTGTTTTGTATTTTCAGGTTTAAATCCATTGATATGAATAATTTCAACATTTTCTATATCTTTATGATATTCAAAACAATCAATAATAGAGTCACTTTTAGGTTGAGGAATTATTTTTAATCTTCTTAAATGAATTTGTTTAATAATTTTAACTTTAGTAAAATTATCAAAATTATTACTTAGATTTTCTGCAATATATAAAGTATCATCAGTTAATATTAATTCACATTTTTTTGAATTTTTAGGATTTTTAAAATCTACAATAATACAATGAGTATAATCATCTAATTCATTTTCATTATATTCTTTACCAATTATAAATTTAGGTATATTTTCTTTAATTAATGGAAATGGATGGTCTTTAATTAAATCATCTTTATTTTTATTTATTAATTGTATTATATCATGAATATAATATACAATCATTGTATCATTTGTAATAATTTCTATTTCATTTTTATTTGGTAATAAATAATTAGGATAATTTTTAATTTTTTTTGATTTTTCATTTGGAATTAATAACCATGGAAGAGTTATTAACTCATTTAATTTTTTTCTTTGAGTCTTTATATATAAAGTATATGCATTTATAGTATATTCATAACAAAAATTTCTAAGATTTTCTTCAAAATTATTGTTTTGATTATTTTTCAATTGGGATATTCTTTCACTTAAATTTAATTTTAAAATAGGGAGAATTATTTTTTTAATATATTCTTCTCCATTATCTACGTTTTCATTTATGTATATTATTAAATTTTTTATATTTGATAATATAACATCATCTGTTATAGTTCTTAATTTATTTGACAAATATAATAAAGATATCAAATTATTAAATAATACAAATGAATTATTGCTATAATTTAAATTTGAAAAAATTAAACAATCTTTTAAAGTATTAAAATCTTTTTTATTATTTATAATATTTTTTTTATTTTTATCTGTATTTATCTCATTTGAATGAACATTATTATCTAATTGATTATCTTGAAAATTATTTATTTCAACCTTTGTATAAATTTCATAAATACAATAAATTAAAAGATTAAATACCAAAAGTAATGAATCATCATTATATTTAAAATAATCTTTAATTTTGAGCAAAAAAGGATTTTTAATAAATTTTTCTTTTTCATTTCCTCTATTTAATAAATAATTTTGGAAAAATGAATAGTTAGTTTCATTTTTTCTTTTACCATTTCCTAAATCAAATCCAGTGGTTTGATGAATAAAATTTGAAATAGAAGACCAAGATTCATCATTTATATCTATATTATTAATATTTGTTAAAATTCTTTTTATTGAAGTAAAAAGATTATTATCATGTGATTTTATATTATCAACATTTTTTATTTTTTCTATTAATTTTTCATCTAATTGTTCATCAAATAAAATAACACATATTATATCAGTGATAAATTTATATTTTATTATGTATAATATTAATACTATATAATAAATTATTATTGTTTCTGTTTCAAAGTCTTTTTTTTCTTTTATTAAATTATTTATTAATGGAAGAATTAATTCTTGTATTAAAGTGTTAATAATTAAAAAATTTATTAATTCAATATTTAAAGATAATATATCTGAGATATAATATAATATTTCAACAATATCATCATGTTTATTTTGGAATTCACTTTCATTATTTTTATTTTCTTCAATTTTTATTTTAGATATTTCACAAATTAAATTTCTAATTGTAAAAATCAAATTTGGATAATATACACAAATAGGAAAAGAAGTTAAAAAATTTATTAATTTGTTATCATTTATTTTTAATATTGAAAGAAAAATGTTTCTCGATGTATTCCTTACCATTAAATCTTTATAATCATATAAACTTAATGCTTTATCCAAAATAGGAAATTTACTAAAATTAGGAAAGAAAAAAAAGTATAATGTTTCTTTATTTATTCTTAAAGTAAATGATTTCATAAAATTAATTTGAAAAATTAAAAAATCCTCATCACCTTCATTATCAAGAATAAATATTTGATTAATTATTTTTGATGAATAAAGATAAAATTTAAATAATTGATTTTGAATATTTGTTATTATAAAACATATTGTTTGCATTATTAATAAATTTATATCTTTTTTTCCAAAAAATAATAAATCTTGATAGATTTTTATTACATTTTTATCACAAAAAATATTGAAATATTCTTCTATATTTTTTCTATCTGCTATTAATAAATAACTCTCTATTTCTTCAAAAATTTTTTTTAACTTGTTTTTATTTTTTAGAGTGTAATTTAAATCAATAAATTTTTCCAAGTTTTCAATAATTATTAAGTAATTAGTTAAAGACATTTTTGACTCATCTGGAAAAATCATTGACATAAATTTAAGGAATATTATTTATTTTTTAAATTATTAATTAATTAAATAAAAATAAATATTTATTGTTCTTCTAAAATATTGATTTTTTCTACATCAGATATTTTTTCATAATTTTCATTTTTACTTATTTCATTTTTTTTAGAGAAAACTATTTTATTATAAGAATAAATAACCCAATCCAAATAAATAAAAAAAAATATTGCAATAGTTTCATAAAACATTATTGCCAATTGAACTTGATAATCTTCCAATCTTAAATATGACAAACTTAAAATAAAATATAATGTTAAACAAACATAATTATAACATATTAAAATCTCAAATAAAAAATGAGATAATTTAATATATGAATAATCTAAATAAATTATACTTAAAATAAGATAAATAGCTGAAATAGTATATAAAATACATTTTGCAATTGAAAAAATCATATAAGAAATAAAGAATTGATTAATTCCCTCAATAAAATTTGATAGAGCACATAAAATTAATATAAATGAAGTAATTTTTACTCCAGTTTTAATCTCATAACACACAAATGAATTACTTGATACATATTTAGGAGAAAAAAAGAAAAGGAATTTAAATTCTGAATTTGGATTTTCATTTTTTTGTTTCATATATAAGAATAATTACTTTTAATAAATTAAAATAATAAAAAAATTTTTAAAAAAATGGGTTCACAAAATTATACTCCACCTCCGATACAAAATCCAATTATTCATTGTCCTCAATGCCCTTATGTTCCATTATTAGGTTTTTATCTTAATGAAAATATGAGATTTATGATACAATATAAATGTCCTATTGGTCATTTTGATAATATTGAATTATCAGATTTTTTAAATGAGTGTACAAATGATGACATTGGGAAAATATGTAATCAATGTAAATCAAAAAATAAAAATAACTTAGAATATTGTATTAAATGTTATAATTTATTATGTAATAATTGTTTAAATGAACATAATAAAAAATTCAATAATCATATAATAATATCATATAATGAAATAAATTTAAAATGTTTAAAACATGGGAAAAATACAATTGGTTTTTGTTTTGGATGTAATATGAATATTTGTAATCAATGTGAAAATGGTATTGGTCATAATATTAAAAATTATAATGAAATTTTGCCTGATCAATATATTATTGATTGTATTAATTATGATTTTACTGAAATTTTTAATTATTATAATTTTATGAAAAAAGAAATACAAAATAATTTTCACTCACTTATTTCTTTATTTGAAGATAATTTTACAACAAATTTTAATAATTGTGTTCAATTAAGTAATATTTTAATTTCTTATTATAATAATATGATTCAATCAAGGAATTTTATAGGAGAAATAATTTTAAATTATGTAAATGCTTTAAATTTAGATTATGATACTGAAGATGCAAAAAAAAATATGACACTTTATTTAAAAAATCACTATATTTTAAAAAGTTTTGATTTAAGATTAATTTTAGATTTTCCAAGAATAAGTACAAAACTAAACATAAATAATTTAAATTGTGTTCAAAAATATAAAACAAATAGTAAAATAGAATATATTTATAAATTAATTATTTTAAAAGATGGAAATTTTGCATATTTAAATGGTAGTACAAAAGCAAAAATCTTAGATAAAAATTATAATTTAATATTTTCTGCAGTTTGTGGAATTGATATATTAAATGATATAATTCAATTATCTGATAATAGAATAATTTGTACAGGATATGGATTATATATATTTAATTATCTTGATAAAACAAATCAAAAAATTGAATTATCAAATAAAATAATAAATGTAATTGAATTACATGATCAATCAATTGGATGTATTCGTGAATTAGGTAAAATTGAATTTTATAAAAAAACCAATTATTCTTTTATATTTAAAGATGAAATAAAAATAAAAGGTGTTAATCTTCATTCAATATTACAAATTGATAATGATACAATAATTGGTTTAACTTATTTAAAATTATTCTTCATTTCATTATCTTCAAAAAATATTATTAAAATAATATCAGGTAAATTTACTTCAAATACTGGAAGTGTAATTAAATATGATGAAAATCATTTATTAATTGCAGGATTAAATTATTTATATTATTTTAACATTAAAAATTACCAATTTGAAACTATTATTAATATAGGTTTAATTAATAAATTTAATTTACTTAAATTAAGTAATGGAGATATTTTAGGAATTGAAAAAGGAAATTATTTAGTTCAATTTAAAAAAAATAATTTTAAAAAAATAGCAAAAATAATAGTTGGGCAATTAAATACATATAATGAACCAAAAAAAATAAATTGTTTTGTCGAGACTGAAGAACATAAAATTATTGTTGCAATTGGAGAAGAAGAATTATGGGAATATGATTATCAAAATTAATATTAAATTATTATTATAATGTTTTTATTTATATTTATATATATTAACTAAACAAATGTCCCATTTCAATATTTATAATATTACTCAATTTTCTTTCTTTTATTGTTTTTCCTCTTATATCAATTAATTTATTATAGCTTTTTAGAAACAATTTTTCTTCATTTTTTTTATAATCTGATTTATAAATTCTATTGAAATAGTCCATTAAACTTAAATTATAATCATATATTGATATTGATGGTTTTTCTAAAAATTTTAAAATGTAATTTTCATATGGTTCAAATGTAATATAACTTAATAATTCTATAAAAATCATTTTTTTAAAGTATATTTGTATATCTAAATTTTCATAAAAAATTGATTGTGCTTTATGTAAATATTTTATTTTCTTTTGTAAAACAGGATTTGATAATTTAAAACAACAAAATAAATATAAAAATGTTTCTTTAATACTAAATTTTAATGATATTTCCTTTTTTTTTATTATATATTTTTTATTATTATTATTATTATTTCCAGTTTTTAAATTATTAAAATTAAAACCAAAAGGACTTTTTGAATTATTAAAACTAGATATTAATGATGAATTAATATTACTTCTATTATTTGAGGCTATTTTATAATCAATATTATTATCATTTTTACTAAAGTAATAATATGATTCATTTTTTTCATTTAATTCATTTTCTTTTTTATCATCTTTCATATTTAATGTAAATTTATTTTCATTTTTAATTTTTGATTCATATGAATGTAAATGATTATGTAAAAAATTTAATTTCAATTTATTTACACTTTGGTCAGGTTTAAAATTCCCAAATTCTGCATTTATTGATATTTTTTCTAATCTTTTAATTTTTTTTATACTAAGTTTCCTTCTAATATTCTGAATTAAAGTATATGATTCAGTATCTTTAAGTTCTTTGAATTTATAAATATTCCTATATATATTATTATTAGCATTAAAATTATTTATATAACTAATAATTAAACGAAGAAATATAAATAGAGTTGAAAATATTCCTGAAATTTGGGCAATACATTCTGATATTTTTTGATATTTTCTTTCAATAAATGTTCTTACACTATCTGCTCTAAAATATACTTTTGCAAATACATCAAAATCTTCATATTTTTGAAAAAAACTTTCTTTTGATTTATATAAGATATAATCATCATATTTTGAATAATCTATAAAATGATCTGTTTTGTATGTATCAAAAAAATAATCTATAGATGATTGAAATTGATATATTTTATAAAAAATATTTCTTTTTATATATATTTTTGGATTAATTTGAAAAAAAAGGTCATAAAATGCATAATCAAAAGGTTGATGAAAATTATATATATTAATAGATAAAGTCGGAAAAAATAAATGAAGTTTACAATCATTTATTGTTAAAAAATTATAATATGTATCATAATCTTCTTTTTGAATATATTTTGCTTTTACACTTAGTTGAAAATAACTAAAAATTTCATCTGTATAAATACCATTAATTCCATTTATTGTATAATCAGGGCAATAATAAATATTATTTACTCCCATTGAATCTAAAACTTGAGTAGATTTATTAAAAAAATCAGAATTATTACATTTATGTATTCCAATTTTATATTTTCTTTTTGTCTCTTTATTTGAATTATTCATTATTACATAAGTTAAATCATATTTGAATAATTTAGAAAAAATATCATTATTTGTTTCACAAACCCCTAAAAATCCAATTCCATATGAATAATTGTAAAATGAAAAATTATCAGTTGGGGAAATTTGAGTATTATAATATATTATTGAAATATTATCTTTCTTAAAAAAAGAATGAAATGATATTATTGAATATATTAGTGTTGTTATTATAAAAAAAAAAAATGTTATTCCTCCAAAGGAACTTTTATATTTTTTATTTCCTTTATATCTTAAATAAAAAAATGTTCCAAAAAAATCAAAATATTTGAAAAAATTTTTTATTTTTTTTTTCATCATTTTTTTAATTAATTAATTGAAAAATTCATAAAATTAATAATTCTATTTTAAATGAAATTAGAACAAGAAAGTTCAAAGTTCAAAAATTTTATAGAAATAACCCCAAAATCTCCTTATAAACCTATTTCAAAATTATATTCAACCAATATAATATTCTCAAGAAAAATAAACTTAGCTAAAAATGATTATTTTAAAGATTTTGGATTAAAAAAAAAAAATCAAATTGTTAATTCTTTTCTTTCTTCAAATGAAGAAACTACTCCTTCTCTCAATACTCAAAGAAGAATGAATAGTGATATTTATGAGAGATTAAGAAAAGAAGATGAAAATTTTATTAAAACACTTATAAGATTAAAACAAAAAATGAATAATAGTCAAACAAATTCCGCTTTTCATATTTCAGATAATAAAAAATTATCATCAAAAAATATTAATTCTAATCAGAATAATTCAAATTTAATTTCTTTACATAAAAATAAAAAAGAAAAACCTATAAAAATTACCTCATATAATACTAAAGTAAAAAAAAACGATACACGAAATAAAAAAAATTTATCATCTAATTCAATACAAAATCAATCGTCTGTATCTTCAAAACAAATTAATGAATATAAAAAAAAAAATAAATCAAATACAATTATAAATAATTATAATGATATTATAAAAACAAGAACAATAAATATTATATCAAAAAAAAAAAATGAAATCAATAAAGATAATTCTATAAAAGTTCAAAGTATAAATAAAAGTTCTAATATATCTAAAGATAATATTAATCAATTATATAAGAAAAATTTTGTTCATGAATATCAAATAAGGAAAAAAGCGACTTATGATTTATCAATCAAATTTAATTTTAAAAATAATGTCCCTGTTGCTTTTATTGATTTATCAGATAGTTGTTCAATAAACAATATTAAACATATAGATAAAAAAGGAAATAAAATCCAGTTAAATAAAAAAAGTAAAATCTAAATTTATTTAAATTATAAATCATAAATTTTCTTTTTTAATTAATAAATTAAATAAATTAAATATAAATTTATTTTTTTAATATTTTAATTAATGAGTAAATTTAAGGAAAATAATTTAGTCAAACAGAAAATTGAATTAATTATTAATAAATATAAATCTCCTTTAATATATGAAAATAGAAGAATAATATGTGAGAAAATAATATTTTTTTTAGATAAGTTTAGAGAAAATGAAATTATTAAAAAAAATAGAAAATGGTTATGCATTAATATTTTTTCTGTTAAAGATATTAAAACAATAAATCATATTTTTAGTTATTTAAAACAATTTGATAAAAACTTAGAAATATTAGGGAATAGAAGAGGAGAATTTATTTTAGATATTAGTGAATATTTACTTAATTTAAATTTAATATCAGATGAAGAAATAGAACAGTTTATTATTAATATTAAAAATAATATTGAAAAGGTAATCAAAGACAAATTCTTTATAAGTCTAGCAAATAATAAATTTTTAGGTATAATTTCAAATATAAAAATTATTAATGAAAATAAAAAAAATATTTTTATTTTAAAAAACAATAAATATATAATTGATACTTTTTTAGCAAATTATCCCATTAAAATTCTAGAAAATAAATTTTTCTTTGATTTAACACTAGAAACTTTTAATATATTAAAAATTAAATTTCTAGGTGATATTAAATTAAATTTAATATATTTATCAGAATTATTTCCTGATTCCTATGTTAATTATCTGTCAATGACATTAGGGATTGGTGATTTATTTCAATATAAAAAATTTAAACCAAAAAGCCAAGATTTTAAAATTAAATTTGCATTGAATGAAAAAGATAATATAACTGAAATTTTAATTAAAAATTTGGAACATATATGTATAAAAATGTATAAAAATATTTATTCGAATAAATTTTTAGGGATTATACTTTCATTATTAATTTTTATTAAAGATGATAGAATATTAAAAAAAACAAAAAGAAATAATTCTTTTTATAATTCTTTTGAAGAGATTTTTAAAGATGCTAAAGAGTTATTATTTGATATATTAAATAGATTAAAAGATGATGAAAAAATTAAGATACAACAAATTTCTTTATGTTTAAAAAATATTATCAATTTTGAATCATTATCAAATGAAATATGGGAAAAAGAACATCATTATTTAGAAACTCATTCAGAAAAAAAAAGAAATAATATGAATAATATGGAAAATTTTTTAAACATATCAAAAAAACTAAAAAAAGAAAATAAAAATGAGGAAATATCATTACAAAATAAAAAAATAAACTTAAATAATTCTTTAACAGATATAACAAAATTTCTTGATAATAAAGTAAATATAGAAAAAAAAGATATTAAAAGAAGTAAATCAATTCAAACCAATCCATCACCAAATAAATATATTCATTTAATAAAAAAAGGAAAAAAATCAAAATCCAAATCCAAATCAAAAAACAATATTAAATCAATAAAATTAGATTCATTTGGATTTAACTTAAATTCAAAAAAAAACATAAAATAAAAATGATACCTTAATCAAAAAAATAAAAAAAAAAAAAAATTTTATATTAAAAAAAAAAAAAATAATTTTTCAATAACTCCACAAAAAAAAAAAAAAAAAAAAAAACAAAAAAAAAAAAAAAAAAAAAAAAAAAAAAAAAAAAAAAAAAAAATAAAACAT
>JAEEGK010020676.1_pt1 | contig 13978 bp, 11 predicted proteins | sample 8958771 | NCBI WGS metagenome assembly JAEEGK01 (sample SAMN16246547, study PRJNA631951) | gut metagenome | biome: gut microbiome; feature: rumen; material: SC-attached | host: Bos | place: Iran: Karaj | collected 2018-10 | reverse complement strand
AAGCACGCCGAGGTAATCAATACGACAAGGAATCCGAGTAGAAGGATTCGATCAAAACTCTTGTAAGAGAGTTCAAACTCTGTTTTCATCTCACTACGTAAAAGAACAGAACACTCATTCCCAACTAATCGAAATCCGATAGGGTATACCGTTTAGGACCTCTTTGCTTCCGACATACTTTTGTCCATAGTCTGTCTCCTTGACTGTGACCGTAGTAAGACACTGCACGGAAACATACCAAATACCTTCCCTGATAGTAGAAAAAGACAGATTCTGACGGGGCCCCGGAACGTTGGAACAGTACTGGGCATTATCGGTAAAGGCATAGGTATCCTGGCACATCATCAATGATAAGTCACAGTCGCTGGAACTATCAACCACCACCCGGACTTTTTTTGCATCCGAAGGGATGAATGTGGCGAAATGATGAGTCTGGAGATCTCCTATACGGGTATAGGCAGGATCATAGTCCATGGTTCTCCGGTCCATTACCCGCTCCTCTCCATTCTTCAAGAAACCCTTCAACGAGACCGTCCCCCCGCCGTCAAGGGCATAGAGAATCATCGCCGCCGTCAAATCTCGCCGCTCCCCCTCCTTGACCCCTTCCGGATGAGAGCCTGTCATTACCACACGCCCGGTCTGAGGAGATTCTTTATATGCCCAGACACTCGGTTTCCTATGAAAACCCGAATTCTGTGGATAATCAAATCGAGCCAGAATCTCCGTTCTCAATGGGAATTTAACAGGATAACCACCTAAATTATGAAACACGTTTTCCACATAATCATCGTTTCCCAAATCAAAATAATGTAGAAGTGGACTCCCTTTTTCGATAAACATCCCGGTGTATAAATCCTTCAAGCCGCTTTGCTTCATCATACCCGGCCAAACAGACAGGTAATAAGGATAATCTTTCTTGCCATTGTATCCATTGGATGCGAAGAATGCCCCAGCGCAGGTCCCGACATAACTGCCCCCGTTCTTCACAAAAGCGCGCATAGCATCCAACCCTTCTTCTCCCAATGACTGACCGTGATCGGTAGAAGTACCGCCATTAACAAAGAGTACTCTGTATCGCGGCTGTCCATCCGGATAAAGCAAACGCCCATTCAAGTCCTCTGAATCGCCGGCTATTATGGCTTTTTGTAAGGCCAGGTCTTTTGAATTGTTATCTATTCTTGGGAAATCTATCCCCTCCAGTGACAATCCAAGGAATTCAGTCGCGGCCAACGTTTTCCTTGAGACCAGTCCAATCCCGGCATCAAGAAAAACATCCTTGTAAAAGGACCTGTTCGGAACACTCTCATCTAACAGATGGAACGCAGAAATCGTAGGAAGACAGGTTGAGTATCCTGATGAAAGTTTAACACTGAAAGATTTGTCATCCATACTATAGTCAAAAGTGACATCCTTTGTCACAAAAGCAGCCTTCGTCATGGGAAAATCACAAACGATGTCATTTTTAACTCTGCAACAAATTAACTCATCCTGCATGAAAAAAGTGACTGGCATGCTCAAATCTGTCACGGCTACACTGGTCCCCTCAGAATTCGTAAGCAGAATCCCGTTTACGCTCCAATAGAAACCATTCCCGTCCCATTCCATAGATAATTCCGGGACAAGTATCTCGGGGGAGACAATTTCACTGTACAATTCGATATTCTCCCCATCACTCATGTTCAGCAAATAAAGGACACTTCCATCGTTATTGTATCCCAAACTAAACATGGCAACGCTGTCGACATCCATAACGGCACGCGCCAAATCCCTAAGCCCCTCTACATTCTTGTTCAGTTTTGCCACAACTCCTCGGACGCTTCCTCCCTGCTCTTGATCAAGAGTTCCTTTCAAACAGGCTGAAATGAAAGACAAAGAGAAAAGCCCAATAATAAAACAACTTATTGGCGCTCTTCTTCTTCGAGGGATTTGAAATAACATATCTTTTTTTTATCAATCTTGAAAGATAATCATGGATTCCTCAGCCCCAAAAGAGTTAGTAGTTTCCGAAATCGTGAGACTATGGCTTTTTTAAACCTAATAACCTTCGAATACAAATGTAATTTGTTCCATGATAGAGCAAGTTGAATACCCGAAATAGAATTACGAATACCTTTTGCCTTGCAATCTTCAAGCAAGGTTATGGAGTTACTCTCATCTAAATAAGAAAGTATGTACTCCGATTTTACGGATGATTCCATCAGTTTAGAGGAAACAATCATCCCAACTCTTGCCAGATATGGTAATGTCTTTAATGTAACTTGATCAACAAGAGGATACGCATCAGTAATTGGTAAAGCCGAATAGTCTATAGGTTCATCCGGGTAATAGGTCACTTTGGGAGGTGCAATCAAGCGCTCGGGAAAGAGAAAATTACCCATACTATAGACAATACTCCCTTCTCTCGTGTTAATTACAGGTTGCACGCGATGTGGATGACTGCCTAACACCAAACAAGCACCAGAATCCAACATCAACCTGGCCATTTTATCAGTTGTAATCGTGGGGGTGTATGTATGCTCCTTGCCCCAATGTGCCATTACAACAACATAATCGTACATGGCCGAATAACGTTTAATCTCTTCAGCCACATAATCTTCTTTCATTGGATTAACACCAGGGGATTTCTCAGTGGCATACGTACAATAAAAGACGTTATCATAGTCAGTATCGCAGAAAGCCAGAAAGGCGATTGTTTTATCATTGATCTCAATCACGACAGGTTTGCCTGCCTCCTCCAAGTTTTTCCCCGCACCACAATGCATAATCCCCTCGGAATCCAGTAACTCAATTGTATGTTCCGCTCCGGCAGCCCCTAAATCAAAAAAATGGTTATTCGCTAGACTGACAATATCAATATGCAGTTCCTTCAATCTTTTAATCGCGGAATCTTTGGCATAAATAACGTTCCCACGATCAGCAACTTTTGCTTCATCGTATGTGGGTTCATTGCCCAATGCACATTCTAATGTTCCACATCTAATATCTCCTTTAAGGAGCACATGAAGGGCATCGTTATTAATACATGGCAGATTATTATCACATAACAACCCGCCAGGCATTATATCCCCAACAGCAATGATATTTACCATTTCCATCTGATGAATTAGTCTTCCACTACAGTCTCAAAATAGCGGTATTCATTTAATGTCCCACTATAGACAGGAATAAACTGCAAAGGATCAATTCCATACAGATCCATGACGATTCGTTTGACTTTCTGCTTAACACCTATTTTCTTTGGAGCTTGCATACCACCATCAAAATCAGGGGCGTGGTTACCTTCAATCAGTCCCACGCGACCATCGTCAAAGATAACGACATCCCAACCGACAAATACAGTCTTTGGCATTACCTTAGTCGCATTAGAACACGTCTCAATCACTTTATCCCAATACGGAATCTGGAATCCTTTTATTGTGATATGAGAATCCGGATGCTCAATGTATTTATTCCCATTAGAATCAAGACCGTCCGTATCAATGATACCTGTTTTCACGTCAATTGAAGCAAATATACCTCCATTGTGCGTGTTATCAATAATACTGTTGCCAGTCCCCATTCTCAAAATAGCCCCAAAAACGACACATTTGTCCGGATTGGAGATAGTAACAACTCTGACCGTATTCAACGAAGAAGGATGAAACGCCTCTATCTCCTTGCATGCGTGAACACGCTCTTCGAGGAGAATATTGTCATTCAGGCATTCATCATATAATCGCTTTATTTCAGCATTATCTTCCGTCTTTTTGATGATTCGTATTCCTTTCCCCCACCAGCCTTCAATAGGTTTGGCAATACAATCAAATTGACTGACCATCTGGGCAAATTGTTCGTAAGTGGCCTTTCGAACCTCTATCCAACTGCGTTGAGTATAAGATGAGAATTTTCGCAAAAAAAGGTTTTTATACCAGAATGTGGTTCTAACTTCCGGTTGAACCATCTTTCGATAAATACATTGCATTTCCGAACAAGAGATGAATTCGTCCCGCTGAGCCTCGTTTAGTTTCCAAAACTCAAATTTGTGCATATATTCTCCATATGTGACGCGATGTTTATTCAATGCGTCAATGTAATCCTTCAAACTCCCATGCTCGGGATTTGCCTTAAAGTTCTCTTTCGCTTCGGCAAGGAATTGTCCCCTCTCCGAAGAAAGAAGCTGCTTCTCGCGGATAAAAGGTTTACACTTCTTCCAAAGTGTGCTCTTATTTAGAATCCTCTTTACAAATAATCTACTTACGAAAGGCATATAACGGGAATTCTTAGTTTATTAATACTTTATTACTTTGTAGAACCATTCATCATACTCCTGGTGAGATACCGATGCTATTTTTTCTTGATATTCTTTTGGCCAGACCATCTTTATACACTCACTTAGATTCGAAGCGTGACTTGCTTTAAACAAAACTAGATCCCCCGGCTGAACGGTTTCGCGGATGAGTCCGGAGAGTTCATTTATTGATTTAGCACTTCTGACAAATAAACCACATCGAGGAGGGGACGCTGTCAAAGCTTTGTCCAACTCAGAGCCCAAAGTAAAAAGATAATCGAACGCAGAGTTATTAACGTATTGAATGATACTCTTATGCGTTTCATGCGAAGTCGCACCAGCCTCTGCCACATCACCAAGAACTACAATCCGTTTCCCTGAAATGATGATTCCATCTGACGCGACAATTGCCGATTTCATTGAACGGCCTACTGCATTATAACAATCAGCATAGACCACCACCCCGTCGTTCGTCTTAAATACATTCTGTCTGTCCCCAGATGTTTTATAGTTCTGAAGTCCGCGAATAATAAGTCTCGGTTCTATTCCGACTTGGTATCCGGCAGCAAACGCATATAACGCACATTGTGCATTATGTTGCGCATAAATATTCTTTAAAAACACAGAATAGTCAGAACCTGTTTCTCTCACATGAACACTAAAATTCAGGCCTTCATGTGTAACAGTCACTCCCTTCAGTGAAAAATCGGCAGATGGATTTGACGAAGAAATCGACACTATTCTCTTGTTTCCCAACAAGTTGAAATCGTTAAACTCATCAACATCAACAACTACCGCCCCAGACTCTTTCATATACTCGGTAATTGAGCATATTTCTTCCTTGATCTTCTGTTCGCTTCCAAACCTCTCAAAATGAGATTTATCGATTGGTGTCAATACAAAAAGATCAGGATGAAGCATTTTGGAGATATATCGAGTCTCATCAGGATTCCCTTCATGGATCTCTTGAATCATCATCTTTGCATTTGATGGAATATGCTGAACAGCAAAACCCACCGCCGTCTTTGCATTATAATTGGCGCGTGTATAGGTCGTATTAAAGCTCATCTTATACACCTCTCCAATCATATTCTTCACAGTTGTCTTTCCAATAGATCCAGAAACGGCTGTCACGTATAGATTACTACTGAGATCCCGATAATACCGACAAAGTGTAGCATACGTCAGAACGGGATTCTCTGAAACAAGACAAGGATACTCCTCATAATTCTCAGGCGAAATCAGTAGAAAAGCCCCCTTCGAAATCGCTTTTTTTGCAATATCTCGATCAGGGACGAGGCATGCACTATTCCTCGGAAAATAAAAAGATTCAAATCGGTAGTCTAACGTACATACTTCGCAAATCACAGAACTCCCTATCGACAATGCCTTTGTATTGAGTTCCGCCCCAGCGTCCTTTACTATCTCAGGAATAGCTTGAATGGTCATGTACTTCTCTGGCCGTGTCAGTCTTCTGACTAAAGGAGAAATCGACAGAATACACTTGGTTTTAACTTTGTAAATCAAATTCTTCATAGTTATCTCGCTTATTTGACAAATGACCAGAAAAATCTCTTATAACAGGAACGGAGAATATCCCGAAACAATGCCGCTATAACGGAGAGAATAAACGAATGAGTTCCTTATCCGTTAGTGGTAATCTCAGCGATCCTGTGGCATATTTTACACCCGTTTTTTGCCAAGCCAAATAACAATCCCGAATCTCCTTCCTCCATCCTTTCTTGATGAAATACTGTCCTGTCCGATCCCAAAAGTCATTAACCTCAACAACAACAGGTCCTTCGTCTGTTATGGCTATATCCCACCCCGCGGCCTTACAATAGGGAAAGCACTGTTGAAAACGCTGCACCTCGTCTTTGATTGCCTGCCAATTCTCAATGATTACACCGTTTATCATGCGTCCATTATCGGGATGGCACTCTATCTCTTTGACATTTCTCCAACCATTAAACTCCATGACATTATAGACCCTTCCTGTTTCAACATCAACAGCAGCATCCACATTCCCGCCATTTCCGGCATTATCGACACACTTCCCGGCCCGTCCGATTTTAACAAATGTCGCAATCACTTTTGCTGAGCCATCCGGCCACAAAGTTATCATGAAGCGAACAGTATTGACCGATGACTCATTGAAGGTCGATAACTGTTCTGTCTGATGCACTACGCTTTCAAATACCAATGCTTCCTCACCCAATAAAGACGACAGCAATTGATCTTGTCCATCGAATCTGCTAAGGACTGCATCCCCGTCTTGATACGCGATGCTCTTTATCACCCAGACATTATCACCATGAGAACTTTCCGTGGTTTTAATCACACACGAATGAACATTCCTTCGTTTTAAAATGTTCAGGACCCCCTTTAAATCACTGGCAATACCGTCTTCTGTGATATATCGCGCCTCCGGCTGATAATAGCAATACAACTCCGCCTTGCGGACACCGGTATTTTCCAATATCTTATGTGTCAAATACTTATTCCTTGCCAAAGAATAGTACTTCACTGGATTCAGATATTCCAAATAAAACCTTTGCTCGTTCAACCCCAAAAAACTGCACCTGAAATCCTCATCACGTTTTTCGAACTCAAAGTCATAATACTCGTTCCAAGTCAAACCCCTGGCGCGAGATAAAGACAGATAATCAAAAAAACTCTCAAACGCTGAGACGCAGGCATCATCCTGGTCAGTTTCACTGCATGATTAATCGGCCTTAGCAACGACTCTCCCCACATATTCAAACTGATTATACAAAAAAGTGTTCAATCTCTTTTTTCATCCCTCCGTGAACGGCTTGAAGCAAAGAGATTTCCCATAAGCTGTTTCCTTCAATAAAGACCGGGCCGCGATCTGTTATGGCAATATCCCACCCGATGGAATGAGACCGATACAAAAAAGAATGAAGCCTGACAGCCATCGCTTGAGCTTCTTTGTAAAATGGAATTTCAAATCCTTCAAATTTCACATGGGTATCAGGGTGTTCTTTAACGGATGTATCGAACTGGGGTTTCATGAAGCCCCTCTCCATCAATGTGCCCTTTTCCATATCAATCCCAACGAACACGCCCCCCTTCGCCCAGTTGTCGACCGTATTCCCTGATCTCCCGATACGCAGTCCCGCGCCAAACGGATGAACAATACCATTCTTGTCCATCACAGTTTGAAGGCGGATTGAATTAATGGAAGATCCATTCAATTCTGCCATTTTGGGGTGCTGATAAACACACTCTTGAACCAAATAATCCGCAGATAGGACTACTGAAATCAAATCAGCGACGGAGGACTCTTTTCCATCGACAAGAACCTTTCCGTCTTTTATCCGTACCGAAAAACAACCCATGCCGAGCTGACCATTGTAAGGCTTCGCGAATGCATCCATTTCATAACTGAAGAATTGCTTCAGTTGGGCCTCCGCCGAGAGATTTGTATCTACTTCAAAGTTTTGGTCAATATATAGGGGATGCTGATGCTTTACAAAGAGAAACACCTTGGGCGTTGGCGTTCCGAATCTTTCCAATAGAACATTGAAATAAAACTTATCCGCAGTAAGAAGCATTCCCGTCAGTTTCCCGCCCGTCAGTTTTCCATGCCGATTAATATCTTTAAGCCTGCTCTGAAAAAGACTGCTAGGGAGGATGTATTCTTCCTCAATTCTCTCACGCGTCATCTCCTTTCTATCAAATCCATATGTAAAGTAAAAAGGCTCGTAGTCGCCATATTTCCAAACAAAGGATATCTGGTCTTGCATTATCTGCCACGAAGTCTTCCTTTCGCATTCCGGATAATAAGTGTCACAATTGACAAATTTCTTTCTATGCTTAATAACAGATAATGATTTATGAATTTTGGTAAAAAAGGAACTCATACAAACTATAATTTATAATTTGAGCCAATGAAATAGGCACTATTCTACACAATAGAGGCATCACGTCCGATGAAATGGCACAACATAGTTGTAAAACCTCAGTTTAGATTGATGTTCGTGTCATTTACCATTCAAAATCCGCTTGCCGACAACACGAGCGATGGTCGTGGCAAGAGTGTTGGAGGAAGGGAGCAACATCGCAAGAATTGCATCGTAAGCATTGATGGTGTCCCCATCATAGTAAGTATCACCGGAGCCAGTCTGAATGTCGGAAAACTTGACGGCGATGGTCTCGTCTAATGAAAGGTGGTCAAGAGCCACCATAGCTGTCATTAATTTGGTACACGATGCCGGGATGGCTGAGGTAGTGCTTGACTTGCCGACCATTTCAAGGGTAATATCCTGATAAGCCATAGGATTGTGTGGCGGGACTACAAAGGCAGAGCAATAATGTGCCTGGATGATTGGGGTATTGGTGGCCTCTGGATTCACTCGATAGTCTTCCAACCAGTCAAGCATTTCTTTGAACGGGACACCGCGATTATAGGTTGTTTTGGCGAGAGGACTGTTCGTATTGTACATAATGCACCCAGCAAGCCATGCACTGTCCACCTTCGACTTGCATAAAAGAACGAGGTTTTCGATACGATTGCTACTGCTCAAATTCCAAGTGCCGGACTTTCCTCCGAAAATGAGGTAATGATCCCCAACTGTCTCCATAGCCGTTCCCTTGTAGGTGGATTTCCCGGAGATTGTTCGTGGGTGACTTCCTCCAACTTCAACAGAATAAAACGTCTGTCCCCAGATCTGCATCAATGTGTCATTGGCGGAGCAACAAAACGCCATTTTAGCCAGGTCTCTTGCACACGAATAATGCCCCGTTGTGTGTTGTCCGCTTGAATTTTCGAAATGCGTTCCCAACATTCCGAAACGGGAAGCGTATTTGTTCATCTCTGTGATAAAGGCCGCCTTGCAGTCCGAATCGGAGTATAATTTCCCTTCAATTATCGAGACGTCAGAACTCACGTGCGTCTTCCTGAAAACAGGTGAACACAATTTCTTTCTTCTGTCGAACCTTTTGCAGAAAAGAGCAACGTGGCGTTTTATCATAACTGTTAATTAATAAATCAAATTAACTAAACTCTTATTATGTCGATTTTGATCATGTCAGAGATTAATCAGAGTTCGGGAAACCGGTTATAAATTCCACTTGTATCGTCTTCTTGTTACGCCCTGAAATGATTCTGATGGTATTGACAGAACTCGGATTCAAAGCCGCACTAAACATACTTTTCGTATAGTGTGTTTATCCGCGGCCAAAGTTCACGGATAATCCTTTCCGTGTTTTCACCCATGCCCGAGCAGAAAGCCGACTGGCTTAAGCCCGGATTCGTGTTATACTCTATCAAGATCGGCTCGCCATTCTCTTCAATGGACACATCCCAACCGATGATATTGAAATACGGCAATTTCATGTGCAGCCGTTTGACGAATTCTATGGCTTTGTCGTAGGAAGGAAGTTGATATCCATCGAGGGTAATACCGGTATCGGTAACCCTCACATCATCCTCACTGAAACCACCGAAGGCGGCTTTCCCCAGTTTTCCATCTTTGGTAATCGTCGTGCTGATACCCCCTGCGCACTGATTGTCAATCACCTGCCCGCTGCGGCCGATTCTGATGACGGAATACACCAACAACACTTCCATACCCGAACGGTAGGTAAGAATACGCATGGTATTGACAGAAGAAGGGTTCAATGCTGCCAGATCCTTATGCTGCCTGACCCGTTCCTGAATCAAGAAATTGTGCTTGTATCGCTTGAACAACTCTCCGATGGTCAGATCATCAATGTTGGTCTTTCCGTTCTTCACTGTCAAAAGCCTCACGCCATCACCCTGCATGGTCATCGCGGGTTTGATGATCACATCTTCCAAATCCTGGCAGCGTGAAACAGCCTCTTCCTCTGTAACAGGTTTACCGTCAAAATAGTAATACCCGTTCATGTTTTTCAGAATTGAGCGGGCGACATTCTCTCCGGCCAGAATGATGTCATAGATATTCTTGTCGTCGTATGCCTGCTGAAACCTGTAAACGTTCGCTCTCGGCCTTAATTCCAACGTATAGAAGTCTTTTGGGATGTAATCCTTGGAGAACACACCTGTCCGCGAATAAAAATACTCATGGCAATAGAGTGGGACTTTCTTCCCGATCATACTGACATAAAAGTCATTGACTTCTTTCTCCTGCTCTTTGGTCAGTTTTCTCCGGATTTTCAAATCCTTGAAGTTCCTCGTAATCTTCTCCTGAAGCGCCTTTTCCCGCTGGCGTTTCTTATAATTGTCAACAAATTGGGAGAGACCTCCCATAATATCATCGATTATCTTCATCTCTTATCATTTACTGTTTCTATGCCGTCGTATAGCATGAAGTAGAAAACTTCTGTTGCCATCGTGTGCAAGTATCCGTTCAATGGCAGTATCATCTGTAAAATCAACCTTGTTGGTCTGCGCTTCCCATTTCTTGATCAATTCCCGGGTGCTCCTGTCCAAGGAAAAAGGATGGAAAGTACAGTCTATCGTTTTCATAAACTTTATATAGCCCAAATCCCTGCAAACACGGTCAAAATACAAATCGTACTTTTCATGGTCCGCTATGTATTCACAAAGACGCCCATTGTGCGCCTCTCTTTCCGCATCATCATCCACCTCAATTCGCACATTATCCACATTGCGGGTATTCACAACTTCCCAGGAGATACCGCCTTTATCGAGAGACATGATGACACACAAACCTTCATACCAATGAGGCAGGTCGGAATGAAAGCCGTAGTCGGTCTTGCTGTTGAAAAGGAAGTTCCCCAGACTATAAAAAACGGGCTTGCCTTTATACACCTCCCAGCCTTGCGGGCAATGGGGATGCGAGGCTATGACACCATCCGCGCCGTAATCAATAAAATCACGATAGCGGGCTATCGTTTCGGGAAGAGGGACATCAATGTATTCAATGCCGTCATGGGGAAGAATAAACAGATAATCCAAATGCTTCTTCGCCTCGATAATGTCGTGATTAACCCTTAAATCATTGATGTAGGCACACCCCAAGCCATCGTGGTCGGTGACATCATCGAACACCCCCGCGTATGCGGCGAACGAGAGCGCCATGAAACCAATTTTGATACCCTCAACGTCAACGACTTTCACTTGATATGCCTCATCATAGGTACCGATGCCGAATGACTCACTGCCTAAGGCCGCTTTTGTTTTCTTAAGCCCTTCATCTCCCCAATCGTAAACATGGTTGTTGGCCAGAGAAAACAAATTAAAACCAATCCCGCGCAGGAAACCGGGGATGTCGTCATGTTGAAAGAACCGTTTCCGCTTCTGGAGAGGCATCTGAACATCCGGCTTCAAAGGGACTTCGAAATTGATGACTCTCCAATCGCATGACTGGATCAGCCCCTTCAGTTCTTCTGATACAGAAATCGCTGAAGCAGACGGTGTAGAGCAGAAGTCCCCCGCAAAAAACAAACGCACTTCTTTATTCATCAACTGACCCTATCTGTAATCTTCCCAGGAAATGAACTGAATCCCGTTCAACTCTCTTAATGCATCGATGTGTTTTTCAAGAGGTTGCCTTTCATGCCCAAGATAGGACGGACTGTCATCAAGGAATACTCCTTCTTTATAGTTAGGATGGCAATACAACTCGATTGTCTGATACTCCGTAAGCGACTGATTCTTTGTGAGATAATAGTCAATATTCGTTGCAGGGACATACTCGACCCGAGGATTCCAACCGAGCAAACGGTAAAAATAGAACTGACGGTCATCCTTCTGGTGCAAACCATAATACCGGACTGAAGATATCTTAAACCTTCTGGTAAACAGGTTCAAGGCCAGGGAAACAGGCCAGGTCAGATTATACCATAAATGAAAATCCACATGACCATAATCCGCTTTCCCCTGTGTAATCTCTTTGAACTTGTCGAATTGCGCGACCAGTTCCTGATAGACGACCCTCCATTTCTTGATATCCAGGAATCGATTCGGCAGGCCACTATACTTGAGGAATCGTCCGTTCTTGCAGAAAAAGGGATCTGACCGCATCTTTTCTGACAGAGGAATGTCATTTGAATTCTCCCGGAGCAGGTTCGTCGACAGATTGAAATGAAGATGCAAATGGTTCACATACCCTCCCCGAAAAGCCAACTCCACGGCCTCCGGTAGATACTGGCCTGTAACTATCAGACCGGCGGATGTGATGAGTCCCCGATTGAACGCATCATCAATAGCCTGATTCCTTTGAGGGCTCTTCCCAAAATCATCAGCATTCAGGATTACCTGTTTCATCCTTCTGGTCAACCTCTCGCAAAATCTTCCAAGTATGAAAAATGCGGCGTCAGCACACCTTTATCAAGAATCATCGATCTGTTGATAACTGCCGAATCCTCACCCTGCATGAGTGGGTTGAAAACATGCTCCGTCAACATCTTGCCGAAATATGCACTGGTATCCATCGCCAAAGCGTTAGGACAGGTATCCACGGCCATGACAGAAATGTTGTCCAAAGAAGAGAAGGCTGGTTCTTCATGCCCGGTAGCGGGGTTATAATCGTAATACGGCTCAGCGTGGGTGGCCGGACGGACAGTGGATTTGATACTCCCCTTGATATCACAAGTCACGTCTCCAATCATACGAATCCGCATATCCTTGCCACGCAGATCCTCTTCGCTTAAATAGACTGGCGCATCAGGCCCCCAAAAGTGCGCGCAGATCAGCACATCTGTCGCTCTTGCCCAACGAAGGAAATCACTTTCGTACTCTTTGACATGGTGGGAGAAATCGCTCCAGGAAAAAACGCCTCCGTCTTTTCGCTTTACCAATCTGTCAGCATCGGCATAGCAATAGGACAACTCATCTACGGTGTCCGCCGACAAATACTCTTCTTCTGTCAGCAATTTCGCCCCAATGCTGTTCAACACATACTGGGCACCTTGCGAAACACGGCCTGCTCCGGTCACCATCAACTTGACTTTGGGTAACTCTATGGCTTTCAAAGAATCCAGTAACTTATCAAGCGTAAATCGGATATCCGGCTTGGGAAGATTGAAGAGTTTGTGCTTCAGGCCATAACCGCGCAGGGTATAGTACACACCGACAACACCCGCCCACCATCCGAAGGCACAGACGCGGATGTTATTGTCATCAACCAGATACTCATAATCACAAAAGGTGATGCGCTTTTGGATGAATGCCTGCAGAAGCGGCCGATTATACACCTGCATCTTTGCGATGTGCCCAAAAAAGAAATAATGCTTGTCGGGAATCAGACTTTCAATGGCGGCTTCCTTGATTCCGAACAAGATGTCACAATCGGAAACGTCCTCAACGACCTGTACATTATTCGCACGATACTCATCATCCGAAAAGGCCCGGATATCACTGGATTGTACGACAATCTGATGCTGAGGATACAGTTGATTCAATTCTGCCACCTGATCGGGTGACAAAGCCACACGATTATCAACCGGAATTTTGGTTTCTTTAATAAGCGCGATCTTCATATCGGGGAATTATATATACTGATCTATAACACGACGTTTGGGACCATGGTTGGACTGGGACAGCCCCGGACTGTCATTCCCTTCGATGAATGAGACCGAGTCTTCCGTAACTGCGACATCCCAACCTATGATTTGTAAATCGTCCAGTTTTTCATGCAAGTCAATGGACGTTTGGATTGCTTCTTTCAAATGTGGAACTTGAATCGTCTCAAGCGGAATCTTCAATTCGGGATGCTCTTCGATCCGCCGGGAACCGCC
>JAEEGK010020672.1_pt1 | contig 13979 bp, 9 predicted proteins | sample 8958771 | NCBI WGS metagenome assembly JAEEGK01 (sample SAMN16246547, study PRJNA631951) | gut metagenome | biome: gut microbiome; feature: rumen; material: SC-attached | host: Bos | place: Iran: Karaj | collected 2018-10 | reverse complement strand
TAAATAAAAAAAAAAAAAAAGTTAAATTAAAAAAAAAAAAAAAAGATTCAAAAATAAAATATAAAATAGAAAAAGATTTAGAAATGAAAGAAAATGAAGAAAATAATATTAAAAATAAAAAGGAATTTCCTTTACAAAGTGATATTGCTTCTTTTAGAGATTTTACTAATAGAACTTCTTATTTAAGGAAAATAAATACTAAATTAAATGATATTAATAATATTGATGTTCCTAAGAATAATTATTTTCAACATTTTAATCCTTTAAGTTATTTTGATAATAAAAATTATACTTCTTTTAGAAAAGAAGAAAGATTTAATAGTGAAGATAAAGAAGAAAAAAATATTTTATTAAAAACTTTTTCTAACTTTAAAAATGATTTTTTAAGTATGAGAAGAACAATTAGTAATCTTCATGAACAACAAATGAGAAATTCTAAATTATATTCAAGAGGAGGAAAAAGATTAAGAATTAAATTAGATGAACTTATTAATACTCCTAGAATTAATGTTAATTATCCTATGATTTATCTTCCTAATCCTGGAAATAGTTTATTAAATAGTATTAATCAGTAATTTGTTTTAATAATGATTAATTTAGTATTTTTAAATAATATAATAGATTATGAATTAATTAGTTTTTTTTGTTTTTTTAAAATTCTTTAAAAATAAATAGTAATAATTATTTTTAATTTAATTTAATGGTTATAAATATTTTTTATTTTATAAATTTCATCTTTTTATTTTAAATATAAATATTATTAGTGTTTTAAGTGAATTAATAAATTTCGTTTTATAAAAAATGAAAAAATACAATTTAATAAAAATAATATATGATTTAAACAAAAAGAAAATAAAATAATTTACAAATAATTTAAATGATGTAATAAGGAATATTAATAAAGAATATAAATATATATAAATTCAATATTAAATTTCAAAAATAAATAAATTTAAAAAACTTAAAAAAAAAATGATAAAGCATAAACAATAAAATCTAAAATATTTTCTTATAATTATATAATTACAGATAAAAATAAAATAATTCATCCGTTATAATTAAATCTGTTATCTCCATAAAATTGATTTACCTGAATAGGGTTTTGAAAAAAATTCAAATTATTATAATTATTAAACAAGCCATTTAATATATTAGGATATAATTGATCTAAATTAGGATTAATTATATTTTGTTGATAATTTAAATTAATTTGTTTTTGTTTCTCATTATCAATAGTGGAATTATCAGAATTTGATTTTCCACTTAAATCAGTGCTTTGATTATGACTTTCATTAAACAATGTTTTCATTGAATTATATATATCTCTTTCTATATTTTGTTGTTGTGGAAAAATAAAATTTGGATCTATATAACTTAAAGGATTTAAAATAAAATTTGTATCAAAGAATAAAAATAATTTAGTTAAATCCATTGGATCATTTGAATCTAAACAATAATTTATAAAATTTTCTATTTGAATCATTTTCATTGGTTCTATTCCAAAATTATTTATTCCATTTGTGTTTATATACATTTGAGTATAATCTATTTTATTTTCATATCTTTTTTTTCCTAACAATGAATTCATTTGATTATTTTCATTTTGATTTATATATTTTTTATTTTTTGGAATTTTACATATTTTAAATATTTTTTCTTTATTTTTACTGTTATAAATTTCTTTATCAGAAAAAGAATTATCTTTAAAATTCATACTTTCAATTCCATCATAAACTCTTTCGGTTAAAGAAAAATAATTTCCATTTGAATTTTTAAATATATACAAAATCATTTTTTCAACTTTATCCATATCAACTTTTGAATAATTTAAATTTTTAACAAAATTTTCAATTAATTCATTATCAATTACATTATCTTTTGAATAAGAATTTTTCCCAAAATCAAAAGAATTATATTTTTTATTTAACTTAATTAAATATTTTTGAGCGTGAGATCTAATTTGTGCACTTGATCTTGTTTTAACATATTTTTTCACTTTTTTCCAATTATTTCCAAATAATAAACAACCTTTAATAAATCTAATATGTTCTTCATGATTCCATCTTCCGTTTAAATTTTCTTCTTTTTCTTCACTTAAATTTAAGGAATTATTTGAATCTCTGTCATCCAATAAATTATGAAGCGGATGAATTGTATTATATAACACTAAATCTTCTTGGTTATATTCTTCTTTTGAAGCAGGATTTTCCATTAAAAAAAAATAATTTTTATTATTTTATATAGAATCATATCTTCAAATAATGATAATTTTTAAGATATATTATTTGATATTTATTTTATTTTGATATGTTTATTATTTAAATAATATAATTTTTATTTTATAAATAATTCTAAAAAAAAAGAAAAATTTTTTATTATAAGAGTTCAAAATTAAAATTATAATCAACATCAAAAAAATTAATAATTTCCCCGTTTTATTTATAATTTCATTTTTACATTTGATTTGTTTTAAATTTTCTAAAAAAGGAAGTTTATTTTCATTAATTTCTTTGATTTTTAATGGAATCAGTATATTAATTAAAAATTGACATATTATCATTATTTTTAATAATGGAACAATTTATGATATAATTACTTAATTAATTCATTTCAATTTAAATATCAATATTTTTTTACAATTTAAACCCCATTATTTACTTATGTGATGTTTAATTTTTTCCATTAAATGTTGAATTAATATTTCTCAATTATATAATCGAACAATTAGGATATTTAATATTATCTTCAATATTATTTCATAAAATTATAAAGATTTTTATTCATGAAAGGACAAATCAACATAAATTTTTAATATAAACATATAATCATTAAAATATATGTTGACTTTCCAATTATAAACTTTAAAAAATTTGATTTCAGAAACTAAATATTACGTATAACTGAATAATATATAGTTTTTGATAACCAAAACCTGTTTCATTGAATATATGAACTTTTTCTTTTAGTTCTAATATATCCAATCATTTTTTTATTATTGAATAAAAAAATATTAATTAATTTTTTATGTTTTTAAATAAAAAAATAAAATTAAAGAAAAGAATAAAAATTTATTCAATAGATTTATAAAATTTAAAAACTGCAAGTCTTTCATTACTGGCTTTTCTTTTCATTAAAATTTCAAAATCAAAATTAATATCTTTTTTAATTTGCTTAATAATTTTTAAATATTCATTTTCTTTAGAAAGTAGTAAATAAATTATAGAATTTTCATTAATGTGATATTTTAATTGATCAATAAATTTAAATATAGTTTCACTTCCTTTTTTTCCTCCAGCCCAAGAAGCATAAATATCCTTTTTTTCTAAAGCTCTTTTATATTCCTCTTCATCAGTTGTGACATAAGGAGGATTAAATATTATAATATCAAATTTATCTTCTTTTTCAAAAGATGAAAATAAATCACTTTCAATAAAATAGACATTATCATTAAGATTATAATTTTTAATTAATTTTTCTGTTAAATTTAAAGCATATTTATTTATATCTATACAATAATGATTTTTTGATTTTATATTTTCTTTTTTTAAAATATCTAAAAAACAAATTGAAATTAATCCATTTCCACATCCTAATTCAATTGATTTTATTGGATTTATAAATTTATTTTTATTTTTTTCTGAAGATATATCAAAAGTAATAGAATCAATTAATAAAAATGTATCTTCTGCTGGTTCATAAACATTAATAAAATCCTTTGATAAATCATAATAATCATAAAAAATAGGAAGAGATTGTTTAATATTATTATCATATTTTGATTCTGTGTTTTCCCATGAAAAATTATCTTCCATTTAAATTGTTCTATATATTTTTTCTTCCATATAATTTTTTATATATAAACATTTAAAATAAATATTATTCATATTATTACAAGTTATTATTTATATTATAACAATTTTATATATATATTAAAAATTTTTATTTTTTGAAAATAGATTATTTAATAATCGATATTTTAAATTTTCTTTATCATAAATATTTTTTTCTGATTTTCGATAACAATTAATTCTCTTAGAAACACTTCTATATTCATTTCTAATTGAATCTAAACTTTCTAAAATAGTTTGAGCACTAAAACAGCTATTTAAATTTTTACTAAATGAATTATTAGAATAAGTAATAGATTGATCTCTTATAGAAATATTATTTATTTTTTCTAAACTTGATTCTGATAAACCAGAAAAATTAATTGGATTAACTTTTTTTCTTAATTTACTTATACAATTTTTTTTAGGAAAAATTAAAGGAAGATTAATACAATTTTTCCTTTTTTCAATAAGATAATAATCATTAGGTTTATTAAAAGTATTTTCTTTATGAGGATTAAAAAATGGAGAATGAACTAATAAACTTAATTTTCTTAATTTAGTTTTATTTCCTACTTTTTTTTCAATTGATTGAAAATCTTCATCTGATCTTCCATTAAAGGCTTTTTTTCCATAAGTATTTTTCATTTCTTCTCCAATTTTTTTTTCAATTTTTAATTCTTTTAAAAAATAATGTTCATCAGATTCATTTTTTTCTAATTGAAATTTTAATCTTTCAATTAAAGAATTTTCTGGTTTTTTTTTTTTTAATAATTTCTTCTGTTCTTTATATTTTTCTAATATTTTCTGAAATTGAGGAGAAAGTTTTAATTTTTCTAAATTTAAAATTCTTAGTTTTGGCTTTAAAATTTTCATTTATTAAAATTTATTTTTTAAAAATTTAATCATATGACAAATTATCATTATATTTACCATTCTTATTTATTAAATTAGTTTTTTTTTTATTTATATTTTTAAAAAAAAATTCCTTAGTTTTAGGTTTAAAAGTTTTAATTTGGAAATTATTTTTTAATAAATTCTGTTCTGGAGAAAGAGTTTTCTTATTTTTTGCATTGTAATAATTTTTATCTTTACTTGTGTTTTTAGAATTTTTTTGCTTAGTAATAATTGCAGAAGAAGGAAAACATTTAACATTACTATGACTAAATATACTTAAATCATTATTTAAACTTATATCCATAAAATTATTTCTTTCTCTTGTTGGAACAATTGATATTGAAGATAATTCTAATGTATCATTTTCATTATTTGGATTTAATAAATTATTTGATAAGTTAAATGATGAATAGTATTTATTTCTTAAAAAATAATTCATTGAGGTTTCTATATTTAAATCATAATTTTTAATTGAAATATTTGGATTTTTATTTAATGTAAATACATTCTTTTTTCGTTTAAATTTATTTACTGCTCTTAATATTATATAAAATTCTTTAAAGCCATTTATAAAAGAAGAATAATTTATTAATTGGTTTGGCTGGTAATAATCCATTTCTGGTAAAATCATAAAAAATAATTTTGATAAATTTTCTCTTTTTATTCCTTCTTTAAGTAAACATTTTGTATCTTTTAAGTCTATATTATTTGATAATGAAATGTCATTTTCATATTTTTTAAAGTATTTTTCACTTTCTTTTTTATTATTTTTCTTTTTATAATCATTTGATATTTCTAAATAAACTTGACTTCTTATATATAATAAAACTGTATTTTGTGGAAATTCTAAAAAATAATTTGAAATTTTATTTAAAATATTTTCTCTTTTTTTTTCATGTGAATTAATATATAAAAATATGATATCAAGTAAATAATATAAATAATTTAATCGATTTAAATGAGAAATCTTTTGAAAAATATATAAACTATCAAAAGCATCATCAATCATTTTCAAAGAGAATTCTAAAATACTTTTATAAATAATTAAACAAGGAATATTTTTAACAATTAATAAAGCTTTATTTAAATTTTCAAGAGCTAAATGATAATCTCCTAAAACATCCCAACAAATTGCAATTCTCACTAAAATTTCATGAATTTGAATTTTATATTTTCTATCAAGATAATTAAATAATTCATAAGCTCTTGAATAATTTGTTAATGCTTCTACCACATTATTTTCTTGTGAAAATTGTTCATTTGCTTGAGTAATTAATTTATCAATTTTGTTTTGGATGTTCATTATTTTAAATTAATTTATATATTTTTTAATTATATTACTTTATTTTTCCTTTTAGTTAATTTAAAAATTAATGAATGATATAAATAAAAATATTAACGTTAAAATTTCTATTAATAATAAAAAGAAGGAAAACATTGAAGAACATATTAATGGAATTTTTGATAGAATTAATTCAAAATTTGGAACAACAACAACAGAAGATAATTTAAATTATGAAAGAGAAAATAATGTTAATAATAATCTTATATCGAATAAAATTAAATCAGAAACTTTTTCTTTAAGTGATATTAAAAGTTCATTTTCTTCAAGTAATGATAATAAAAAAACTAAGAATGAAGAAAATTCAATAAATTTAGAATCTATAATAAATGTTGAAATTTCTAATAATATTAATGAAAAATTAAAGGAAAATGAAATTGTTCCTTCAATTAAAAATAAATTTAAAATCAATGAAAATTTAAAAAAAAAACCAATCAAAGAAGAAAATGTTAATAATGTTTCATCTATTAATAAAAATGATATGAGCAATAATAATATTTTGGGAAAAGAAAAAGAAGGAAAAATTCAAAGCTATTTAAATCTTATAAATGAAATAAAAGAGAAAGAAAAAGGAAAAGAAAAAAAGTTAAAAAAGCGTTTAAAGAGAATAATGCGTATAAAAAATATGTGTTTAGCTATAATTCTAATTATAATATTATTACTATTTATTTTACAAATATATATGTTAATCAATTTTTTTTAAATATAATATATATATTTTTATTTTATTAAAAATAAAACTAACTAATTATTAAATAAACAATTCAGACAATCAAGATAATTAATATTTCTTTGATTTCATTGACTTTATTTTGTTGTTTAACTTTAAAAGCAGAATTCCATTAATGGAAATCAGAATCTTTTTATTATTAAATATTTTACCATTTCTTTAATTTTTTCTTCCAAAAACCTTTAAAGATTATTCTTTAATGGATGAAAAATTTAAATAAATTGTTAAAAGTATAAAAAATATAAAATACATTAATTTTTGTATTGAAGGTATTATAAATAATAATTTTATTAAAGCCACTTTTTCCACAAATGATTCTATTTTTTGTTACAACAACAATTTTTTTTTGAAAAAAATTTAATTTTAATTAAGTTTAATCAATAAATTATAAAATATATAAAGAAGAAAATTATACAAATAGAAAAATCAAAATAAATACACATTTAATAACTTTTACTAAAACAATTATATAAAAAAGCTCTCAAAATTCATCAAAATTAAAATTTTCTTCAATATAATTCTTAATATCTAAAAATGAAAATCTTTCACTTTCTTCAAATTCAATCATTTTAATAACTAAATTAATCATTTTCGGAGAATAATATCTTTTAATATTTTTTCTAATTAATGAAGCGATAGTTTTCATACTAATAATTTCTCTTAATTCACTTAATAAATTTAAATTTAAGCTTAAAGAAAAAACAAGGCAAAAACCAAGAGAAAAAACATCACTTTTATAAGCATTATGAATAACATCTTTTTGATTAAACTTTAATCCATTATAAAGAATAGGTGACATATATAATTGACTTCCTCTTAATGTTGCTTCTTGTGAACAATGTGAAAGTGATTTTGCTTCTCCAAAATCTGTTACTTTATATATATTATTTTCAAAAATTAATATATTTTGTGGCTTAATATCTCTATGAGCAATTCCTTTATTTTCTAAAAACATTAATGAATTTAATATTTGAGTTATTATATTTATTATTTCTTTTTCAGTGTAATATTTCTTTTCTTTTATTCTTTTTTTTATTTCATTATTCCAATCTGATAAAGCTAATTCCATTAAAATATATAAAGAATATGTTGTTATATCTAAACATTTATATTGAACTCCTTTGATTTTCATTATATTAGGATGTTTATTAGAATATATTAATTCTAATTTATTATGAATTACTTTAACTTCATTTAAATCATGACATATAATTTTTTTAAGAGCATATTTAGAATCATCATATTTATTTTGAATTAAATATATTTTACCATAAGAACCTTCTCCAATAGGTTTAATATATTCATATTCTTCTATTTCAAATTCTGGAATTGAACCTTCATTAACAATTAATTTTAATTTTTGAGGGTTTGTTAAAATATTTATTCCTAAATTCATTGAAATTTCACTATTTGAAGATAAATCACCTAAAGAAATTTCACTTTCAACTCTTTGATGTTTATTATTATTATTATGTTCATATAATGAATCTAATTTATCAAATTTTTTATTATTTACATTATTCCATTTAATCGAAGGTTTCTTTTTAAGCCCATATATATTATTTTCATCTAAATCATTTATTGTATCCAATTCTTCTTCTTTTTCTAATTCTTCATCTTTTTTTGTATTTCTTTTTGTTTGAGTTTTTGCTTTTATTGTTATTCTTTTTAATGATTTATCGTTTGATAAACTAAATTCTCTTTCTTCTTTATTTTTATCACTTTTATTACTCTTTGATCTTTCAAAAGGTTCATTTAAATTTATTGTTATTTTCTTCATTTTTTTTGAAGGTTGATTACTTATATTCCCTAAAGAAGAATTATCATTTGTTGAAACATTATTATTTTCATATTCATTATTATTTTTTCTGTCTGTTGATAAATTAATAATATTTTTAGAATTTTTATCATTTTCTTTTCCTTTACTATTAGAATGGTTTCTTTTTTGTAAAATATCATAAAGATATTTACTTCCTTTTTTTTGGAATAACCTCTATAACTAAATTAACAATAGAATTTTCATCTGAAGAATTATTAATTCTTTGAATATTTAAATTATATTTCTTATTTTTTTCTTGAAAATTTTGAATTTAAATAACTTTTAATAGAATTAAATCCAACACTTTTTCCTAAACTCATTGGAATTGAATCTCTAAAACTTTCAGTATATCTATCTTTTTTTCTAAGAGAAATTGAACTTGAAGTATTATTAATTATAATATATTCTGATTTTTTAAATATAGAATTAAATGGAGTTTTATAATTTCTAAATTTCTTTAAACACACTGGATAAGTCCAAATAAATTTATCATAAAAATTCATAGCATTATATTTTGAACACACAACTAAATATAATTCACCTTTACATTCTTCTTTATGAAAAAATATTAATTCTTTAACATTTACTTTACAACAAGGAATTTCATTTGGATAAGCATTTTCTTTATATAATAAAGTTTTCTTAACTGCTCTTTTTATAATTTCCATTTCTAAAGGATTATATATTTTAGCATTGCTTTTAAATTCACTTTTACAAATTGCACAATTCCAAATAATACTTTCTGGTTTTGCTTTAAATTTACATTTTGCATTTAAACAAGTTAAGTAATTATCTTTTAAATTTAAATATAAAATATTTTGACATTTTATACATTTCATTATATTATTTATTATTCCTCCACAATGATATTTTTCCCATGTTGAAGGAAATAAATTAATTTCTTCATTTTTTGGAATTGTACATGAATAATACTCTAAAGAACAGTTATTACAATATAATAATATTTCATTTGATAAAAAACATCTTTTACATTCTATACATATTAAATGAGAAACTTCTTTTTCATTATTGTAAATTTCAATTAATTTAGATTTTTTATTATTACATGAATGATATGCATATTCTTCTGTTTTAATACAATGTTTTCTATAATGTGTTAAATAATTAAATGTTTTTGGTTGTTTTTTATATTTTTTCCATTCATTATTTAATATTAAGTAATTTTGATTATAATTTTCTTCTAAATTTTGATTTGCAATTTCTATTAAATCTTTATAATTGTTTTTTAATTTTGGAAATGATTTTTTTAAAATATATTCTATTTCTTTTATTATTTTATTTATGAAAATATCTTTTGAAATTATTAACATTTCACTAAATTTGTCAGAGAATTCAATTAATGTTAATTCATTTACTTTTTTTATTATATTGCTATCTAAATTATTTGCATTTTTTCTTGAAAATATAATTTTGGAATTTTTAACTAATGGGTTCTCAACTTTTGATATTATTATGTTTTTTTTAGGACTTCTTCTAGACATTTTTTATTAATATTTAAGTTTTAATAAAAATTTTTTTTAAAAAAAAAATTAAAGTTTTAATGTCTAAATTAATTTTTTTAAATGCATTTTTTTTAAATACTTAATATTGAATGAAATTTAATTTTTATTATTTTAACCGTTAAAATTAATCTATTTACCCTTATTTTACCTTTATTTTATCTTAATGAAAAAAAAATATTAGTAATATAATAATATTAAAATAATAATTAGTATTAATAATTCATAGGCAAAAGATATTCTCCCATTTTTTTAATTTCATCTTGAATCCAAATAGGAAATTTAACTTTGTTCATTTTTTCAATGATTTTTTCTTCATCTAATTCTTTATCATCATGATTTAATAAAATATTTAAAATATTTTCTTTATCATCAGCTTCCATTAATTCATTATTTAATTCAGATAATAAAGAAATACTTGCTTCAAAAATTGCTCTTGGACCTTCAATAAAATAAATATCCCATATTCTCATTATAATATCAATATTAAAACTTTTACTAAATAATGTTTTATTCCAAATAACAAAATAATCTTCTGGTAAAATATTATTTATTTCAAAGAAACTACATAAATCAGGTAAATTAAAAAGGAAAATTTGTTTGAAAATTTGACAATTTTTCTGAATTTTTTCATTATCATTTAAATAATAACAAATAATGTTAGGATTTAAAAGAATATTTAATAAAGAAACATAACTTTGAAATTTTCTCATATTAATAAGTAAAATTCCAGTTAAATAAGAAATTTCCTTTTGAATTCCTATATCAGGTCTACTTGCAATAAATGCAGAAATAATATTATAAAAATCTTCTGTCATAGGAGAATTTTCCTTAAATAAACCTAAATATTTAAAAGGTAAATCTATTTTTTGTTTTATTTCTAATAATATATTTAATTTTTCAGCTTTTTCTAATTGAATATTAAAATAATCTTCTGTTATACTAAATTTATTTCCTAAACATTTTAACCAAACTTTTCCTCTTAATTTATCTGAAATTCCACTATAAAATTTCTTTTTCATTTGATTTTTATATTGAGATTCTAAAAAGAAATTTTTGCAAAAATCATTAAAATAATTTTCTTTTGAAATATCTCTTCTTTTAAAATAATTTTTCCTAATAGAAGAAAATTGAGAAGTAAAAAATTCTCCTATATCACTTATAACACTTTTATTAATTTCATTTTCTTCAGTAAAAGTTTTTTTAGTATTTAATATATTATTATAAGGTGGAATAACTGAAATTTGAGTATTTGATAATGGATTTAATACTTGATTTTCTTTTGATTTTTGAGGTAAATTTGTTAAAGAATTAGATTTTATAAATGTTGAATTTTCTTTTTTTTTATTATTTAAATTATTATTATTTGAAGACGAAGATGAAGTTTTCTTTATTAATAATTCTTCTTTTTTTAATTCTTGATTTAATTCATTTTTAGATTTAATTTGAATTGGATTATTATTTGTTTTTGTTTTTAATTCCATTTTCACATTATTATTATTATTTAAATCAATTGTTTTTCTAGAATTTGAAATTGGAGTTTTTGAATTATTATTATTATTTGATAAAGTATTATTTTGTATGTAATTATTAATAGCAGAAGTTAAATTTGATGAACTATTATTACCAATTGTATTATTTTTTGAACTTGGATTTGAAGTTCCACTATTATTTGAATTATTAGTTATATTTGTATTAGTTTCATTACTACTATATGTACTATATCTATCATTTATTTTTGGAGTTTTATCATTTTTTGTTCTAGATTTTAATGGTGTTGTATTTATTGTGTTATTATCTTTATTTGTTAATTTTGGCATTGAAATTTTCTTTTTAAGAGGAGTAGTATTTTTATTCGTATTTTTCTTATCTGATTTTACTTCTTTAACGATTTTTCTTTCTCCATTCATATAATAAAAAAAAAATATTTTATCATCAGTTAATACTACTTTAATTCCTTTATCAATATTATTTTCTAATTCAATAATTTTACCTTCATTTCCAAGACCAGAATATTTTCCTAAAACATAAATAAATTTCCCATCTGTAATTAATCCTAAACTAAATGAAGAAACAATTAAATTTACAACTTTAGCTTTTTTGTTATTAATATAATCAATAATTAATTCTTGAGGATGATATATTTTTTTAACATCATTATTTAAATCTAATTGATGAAATTGATTATCTCCAAATCCAAAAATTTTTCCATCATTTAATAATAAAACAGAAAAATTTAATCCGCAAAAAATAGATTTAACTCCATCATTAATAATTTCATTATCATTAATTAATATTTTATTAGGAGAATTAATAAATGTAATTTTATTATCTTTTATACCACATTGTCCAAAAGAATTATCTCCCCAAGTAAAAGTAATATTATCTTTATTTTCATTTTTATTATTATTATTATCTTTATTATTAACTTTAGTTAAGTCTCTAACAACACCAAAAGCTAAACAATGATTATTTCCAGTTGAAATATCAATAATTCTATAATTTAATAATTCTTTAATCATAATTGCTTCTCCAGTTTCTTTTATTTTTTCATTTTCACCTAAACCTAATTGACCTAAATTGTTATCTCCAATTGAAAATACCATTCCTGCATGAGTTAAAAATAATGCATGAGAATCTCCACAAGAAACTTTAACTATATATTTTTTAGATAAATTCCCTGTTAAACGAATTGCATTTTTTAAAGATAAGATTTTATATGTTAAATTATCATCATTTATTATTGTGTATGTTTCACCATTATTTTTAATATAAAATATATTATAATTATTATATGATATACTTGATGTTGTTGGAATTATTTTATCTGTTTGAATTTCTTCAAATGATGAGTTTGAATATTTATAATATTTGTTGTTTTTTAATATTAAAAATTCTGGATTTATTATACTATAATATATCACATCAAATGCCCGATTTATTGTTGATGAATTTGATTTTTGATAAGACTTTAATAAATTATATTCATTGATTATTGATATTTTATCCATTTGTTTTTTGATATATTTTTTTATTTCTTAAAAGTAATTTATTTTAAAATATGAAATATATTATTTTAATTATAAATTTATTTGTGTTGATTTATAAAATTTTAAAAATAATTTTAATGTAATGATTCAATGGATTGTGGTTTAATAAGAGAAAATTAATGAAACAGAAATATTGCTTAAACTTTGTTGGACAGAAGATAAAGGTATATTTTAACTTATATTAATTCATTTTTATGATATAAATTAAATAAAGAATTTATATTATAATTGTTAAAGGAAAAGTTATTTGGATTAAAAGACGTTTAATTTAAAGGAATAAATATAATTTTTTCTTTACTTTAATTATCATTCAAAAAACTAAAAAATTAATTTTTTAACATTTAATCACATTGGCCAAATTTAATTGAAATTTCCACTATTATAACAATCTAAACATAGATCATAATTACATTTTTGGCACCAAAAATTTGGAATATATGGTAAATATTTTTTTTTACATTCATTACAAATAAAACCAGAAATATAAGTCGATCCTTTATTTTTAGAATCTAATAATATAAGAATACATGGATGAGATTTTATTCTTGTAAAATTAAACATTTTTTTGGTTAATAAACAATCTGTCATTTCTTTTAATTCTTTTTCTACTTTATCTATTCGAGATTTTAAATTCTCGTTTTCTTTTTTTAATAAATCAATTTCTTTTTCTTTTTCATCTTCTTTAGATAATAAATCTTGTATTTTTTCTTTTTCTATTTTTTCATATTTTTTTAATGTTAATATTATTTGATTTTTTTTTTTATTTGATAATGGTATTTTTAAAATAAGTTTAT
>JAEEGK010020668.1_pt1 | contig 13980 bp, 8 predicted proteins | sample 8958771 | NCBI WGS metagenome assembly JAEEGK01 (sample SAMN16246547, study PRJNA631951) | gut metagenome | biome: gut microbiome; feature: rumen; material: SC-attached | host: Bos | place: Iran: Karaj | collected 2018-10 | reverse complement strand
AAATTATTTATTTATTTAAAAAAAATCAATATTTGATAAAAATATTGATGAAATAATGAAAAGAAAAAAAATAAAAAATTTAGTTTTCAAATATATAAATCATTGAACCAATTAACAAGGGAAAAATTTATATTAGAAAGAAAAAAATATTATAAATATATTAATTAATTAGTTAATTCCATTAATAAGAGAAAAATTATTTTATTGAAAACGGATAAAATTACTTTGTAATATATTTAAATAAAATTTTAGAATTAGAATCTTTTAGTAGTATTATAAAAAACGAATAATTCTTTTAAGATGTTATTTGATTTGTATCATATACTCATTGATATAATTAAAAATTAATAAATAAAAGTTGAATTATATTAATAATCTATATTTTATATTATAGATGATATATCAAATTATAATATTATAAATTACAATTAATAATAATATTATTATACAAACTGTTGAACAGTTATTAATTTTAGAAAAAATACACATTAATATATTGATTCATATTAAAAATCAACTTTTTTTATATATTTCATTACCCTATTTAATTTCTTTTATAATTTTTATTATTTCAAAAATAATTTATTTAATTATTTATAATAATAATAATTGATTAAATTAATTCTTAATGAAAAATTAATATGAAAAATTTAAAATATAATAAATTAAAATAAATCAATAATATATAAATTAAAAAATTATACTACAATTTTATTCAATATCGAAATTTAATTTTATATATTTTTTTTGAAGATTAATTTCTAAAATAAAATAAATTCCATAAAAAATATTGTTGTTGAAATATATTAATTAATCTATTATTATTTAAATATCTAATTTGGAAATAACATTTAAGTATTAAATGAAAATAGATATTTTAGAATCTCAAAATAATTTAGAAGACAATACTTCAATAGTTACGTCAAAAGATACAAATAAAAAAATAACATATGAATCTTTTAATTTTAAACAAGAAGAATTACCTCAAGTTTCAATATTTCAAGTTTTATTGAAAATATCAAATAGATTCGAAATTATCCTTTTATTAATAGGAATTATTGGATCTATTGGAAATGGAATTACATTACAATTAATAGAATATTTTACAGGAGAATTCGTTGATTATTTAAATGAAGAAAATATAACAAATGATGAATTAAGAAAAAAAATAAAAAAATTATGTATTAAAAATTTAATTTTTTCTTTTGTAAGTTTAATTACATCTTATTTAATGATGTGTTTCTTTATTTATTTTGCAAGATTAATATCAAATAAATATAAAATTGAATATTTTAAAAATGTTTTATCAATGGATCAAATTTGGTTTGATTTATCTAATAAATCATCTTTTGATATGACAAATAAAATGGTTTTAGAATTAGAAACAATAGAAAATGGAATTGGAATTACTTTTGGAAATATTATTTCTGAAATTAGTTGTTTTATTTTTGGAATTATTTTTTCTCTTATTATTAATTGGAAATTTTCATTAATTTTAATATCAATTTTTCCAATTATTATTTTAATTCAATTTTATATTTCAAATTTAGTTAATAGAGAAAATGAAAGACAAAGAAAAGTAAATGAAAAAGAAGGAGGTTATATGGAAGAAATATTATATAAAATTAAAACAGTTGCTTCATTTGTTAATTTTGATTTTGAAGAAAATAATTATAATAATTTACTAGAACAAAGTTTAAAAGTTTCTGAATCAAAATCAAAAAAAGTTGCAATATCAACAGGAATAGTAATTTTTTCAATTCATTCATTATTTTCTATTACATTTATAGTAGGAAGTATATTATTATATAAAAAAGTTAAAACAAATGGTAAATTAATAACAGTTGGAGATATTTATGCAATTTTAGCATTAATTTCAGGTTCTTCTTCAATTTTACCTGAATTAACTCAAAATATTCAATTAGTATCAAATTGTACTTCTGGAGCAAAATTTTTCTTTTATTTAAATGACTTTAAAAATAAATTAACAATAGAGAAAAAAGAACTTCAAAAAATAACTAAAAAATATATAATAAAAATAGATAAAAATGAAATAAAAGGTTCAATTAAATTTAATAATGTTACATTTTCATATCCAAATAAAGAACCAGTATTAAAAAATTTTAATTTAGAAATTCCAATGGGTAAAACAACAGCTTTAGTAGGAGAATCAGGATGTGGAAAAAGTACAATAGTAAAATTAATAGAAAGAATTTATAATCCAAATGAAGGTTATATTTTATTAGATGAAAAATATGATATTAAAGATTTAGATATTAAAAATTATAGAGATTCAATTGGTTATGTTGCACAAGAACCAATTTTATTTAATGATACTATAAAAAATAATTTATTATTTGGTAGAAAAATTGAAAATGAAGAAGAAAATTTAAAAATTGCAACTGAAAAATCTCATATTTATAAATTTATTAATAATTTAAATGAAAAATTTAATCATATTGTTGGAGTTAAAGGAGGAAAATTATCAGGTGGACAAAAACAAAGAATTGCAATTGCAAGAGCTTTATTAAATAATCCTAAAATATTAATTTTTGATGAAGCGACTTCTGCTTTAGATAATAAAAGTGAAAAACAAGTTCAAAAATCAATTAATTCTCTTCAAGGAAAAGTTACTATTATTATTATTGCTCATAGATTAACTACTATTGAAAAAGCAGATAATATTATTTTTTTAGGAAAACAAGGTGAAATATTAGAAAATGGTAATCATGAAGAATTAATGAATAAAAAAGGAAAATATTATGAATTATATAATCAAGGTAATTTAAATAATGATGGATTAAAGAAAAAAAAAAGTTCTTTTAATGAATCTTCTTATTCTATTGAAAATAAATTATCTGAAATTTCTTTAAGAAGAAAAAATTCTGTTGATGATATAATAAATAAAAATGAATTATCAACTAAAGAAAGTATTAAAAAATTATTTACTTCAAATAAAGGAAATAATTATATGAAATATTTTTATTTAGGTTGTATTTGTGCTTTATTTAGTGGTGGTTTTTCAATATTAAATGGATTAATATTTGGTTATGGTACAAATGCTCTTTCAAATAAAGATTTAAATAAAGCTAGAAAAGAAGGTATAAAATATGGTATTATTATATTTTTAACATCAATATTATCTTTTATAATTGAATATATTAGATTTTGGTCTTTTTCACTTTTTGGAGAAAAATTAATAAATGATTTCAAAAGGAAAATATTTCATAAATTTTTAGGAGTTCATTTAAGTTTTTATGATATTAATTCAAATACACCAGGTGAATTAGTTTCAAAAGTTAATTTAAAAACTTCTGCAATAAATGGAGTAGTTTTATCATTATTTAGTATGATTTTAGAATGTATTGGTAATTTTACTATATCAACTATTTTAGGTTTGGTTTATGAATATAAATTAACTTTAATTAATTTAGCTTTTATTCCTTTAATTGTTATTATTAATTATTATTCTGCTGTTTTAACTGAAGAAGATGAAAATAATAAATTAAATAATAAATATGGTGATGTTATTAGTGAAAATTTATCTGGTGTTTTAACTATTTTTTCTTTTAATTCTCAAGAAAATTCTATTAAACAATGTGAAAAAGAAGTTTATAAAGGAAGTGAAAAATATTTTAAATTTGCTACTTTAAGTGGTTTATTTTTTGGATTAACAATGTTTATTGCTTATATTGTTTATTGTGTAATTTATTATTCTTCAGCTGAATTTATTATTAAAGGTTCTTCTTCTTTTTCAAAAGTTATTAAATGTTATGGAATAATATCAACAGGGACTTTTTTTATTGGAATTTGTGTTAAAAATTTAAAAAATATTTCATTAATGAAAAAAGCAATAAATGAATTAATAGAACAAACTGAAATAAAAAGTGAAATAAATCCTTTTAATAATTCAAATGATTTAATTTCAAAATCAGAAGATGATTACAAAGGAAAAATAGAATTTAAAAATGTAACTTTTTCATATCCAACAAATAAAAAACAAAAAATATTAAAAAATATATCATTTATAATAAATCCAGGTGAAAAAATTGGTTTTATGGGAAAAAGTGGATCAGGAAAAAGTACAATAACACAATTAATAGAAAGATTTTATGATTGTGATCAAGGAGAAATATTAATTGATGATATAAATATAAAAAAATATAATTTAATAAATTTAAGAAAAATAATTAGTACAGTTCAACAAGAACCAGTTTTATTTAGTCAATTAAATATAAGAGATAATATAAAATATGGTAAATTAGAAATTGAAAATGAAAAAATTGATTTTTATGGTAAAAAAACTAATATTTATTATAAAATAAATGAAAAATCAAGTGATACTCTTTCAGGAGGAGAAAAACAAAGAGTTGCAATTGCAAGAGCTTTAATTAAAAATGCTAAAATTTTAATTATGGATGAAGCTACTTCTGCTTTAGATAATAAAAGCGAAAATGAAATACAAAATATGCTTGATAATATTATTCAAGAAGAAAATATTACTGTTATTGTTATTGCTCATAGATTAAAAGCTATTCAGAAATGCGATAAAATTTATAAAATTCAAAATGGAGAAATTATTGATTCTGGAAGTTTAAAAGAAATAATGGAAAAGGAAAATAAATAATTTTTTTTTATAAATGTTTTTATTAGTATATTTTATTTAAAATGATTTTAAAGTCATTTTATAAATTTGTTTATTCATTTTTTTTTTAAATTGTAATTTTATTATATTATAATTTTATTATTTATTATAAAAAAAAAATGTTAAATTTTATTCCTTATTTATAATAATATTAATAAATACAATAAATAAATAATAAAAATGAAAAATGAAATTTCCCCATATTCTCCTAATAAAAAACCTTTTTCATTCAAACCAAAAAATACGAAATTAAAAAAGAATGACTTAGATACAGTATTAAATAACTTATTAAAAAAGTCAAAAGAAGAAGAAAAAAATTCAAAATCAAAAGAAAATATAAAAAATACAAATATAAATCAAAATCAACAACAAGAAAAAACTCAACACAAAAAATTACTATATGATAAATCAAAAAATAAAAAAATTTCAAAATCATCTCTTTCAAATCACAAGACAAAAAATTCAATAAATGAAACAAATAATAATAATAGTAATAAACCTCCAAAAAAATTTTTTTTAAATATAAACGAAGAAAAACCACAATTATTATCAACAAAAAAAAATAATAATCAAAATAAAAGACCAAATACTCAAAAAATAAATAATAAAAAAATAGGATTTAAATTAAAATCTTCAAAAAGTAAAAGAGATATGAATACAACTGATTCAGATTCAGCAGAAAAATCTTCTCGTTCAACAAAACAAATTAAACCTTTTCATGTTAAAAAAGATTTTTATGTTCCTACAGTTTGTGCTAGTTTAATTTCTCCTAAACAAAAAAATATTAATAGTAGTTTAAATTATAATTTAGAAAATTCTTTTTCTTCTCATTCAAGTTATAAAAATATTGGAAAAGGTTCTTTAAAATTTAATGAAAAAAGAAAAAAACATATTATTCAAAGATATCATACTATGACTAATTCAATTAATGATAATAAAGATAATAGTAATTTAAGTGATTCGGTTAATTATAGTTTATTTAATTATGATAAAGTTTTAAATGATTTAAATTGTATTTCTGTTGAATTAAGTTCTGATAAAAAAGATGAAAGTGTTATTAGTAGAAATGGAACTTTTAGTTCTGAAAATAAAAGAATTAATTATATTAAATATGGAGGAAAAAATTCAAAGAGTTTAAATGAGATTAAAAATTAAAAAAAAACAAAAAAAAAACAAAACAAAACAAAATGTTTTATTATTTATATATTTATATGAATTTTTTTTTTTCATTTAGGTAAGAAAAAATAATATATAATAATATATTTTTAATATTTATTTTTCCAATTTAAAAAAAATAAAAAAAAAACAAAAAAATTAAATTTATCCTTAAATATTTTTTCATATTTTTTCCATTAAACTAAAATTAAAAAAAAAAAAAAAAATAAAAAAAACCAAAAAAAAATTTATACATAAAAAAAACATTCAAAAAAAAAAAATGTTTGAAGACGAAGACAACTATGACATGATATTTAAAATATTAATAATAGGTGACTCAGGAGTAGGTAAATCCAATCTTCTTCTTCGTTACGTAAAGAATGAATTTGCTTCAGACATGCGTTCAACAGTGGGTGTAGAATTTGGTACAAAAATGTTAAAAATAGAAAACTATGATGTAAAGGCTCAAATATGGGATACAGCAGGACAAGAACGTTATAGAGCAATAACAAGTGCTTATTATAAAGGAGCAAAAGGAGTTTTAATTGTTTATGATATAACAAGAAAAAATTCTTTTGATAATGTTGATAAATGGTTAAATGATTTTAAAATGAAAAGTGATGAAGATGCTGCAATTGTTATTGTTGGTAATAAAAGTGATTTAATTAATGAAAGAGAAGTTAGTATTGAAGAAGCTACTCTTAAAGCACAAGTTAATCATTTAGCTTTTTTTGAAACTAGTGCTAAAGAAAATGAAAATGTACATTCTGCTTTTATTAGTTTAATTACTCAAGTTGTTAAAAATTATAAAAAAAATAATAGTGAAGATGATTTTAATGGGAATTCTCATATGAAGAAAGGAAAAAAAAAAAATTTTGTTAATGGAAGTAATGGAGAAAATATTGTGTTAGATTCTGTTCATGATGGATTTAATGAAGAAGAAATTAATTTGGAGAATAAGAAAAAATGTTTTTAAGTTTTATGGGTTTTTTTTTATTTTGGTTTTTTTATGTTTTTTTTTGTTTTTTTGGGTTTTTTTTTTTTTTTTTTTTTTTTGAATTTTTTTTTTTTGTTTGTTTTTTTTATGATTATTAGTTTGTTTATTATTAATTAATTTTTCAAAAATATGAATTTTTGAAATTTAATTTTTTTTTTTTTTAATTTATATTATTTATATTATTATCTTTTTTTATATTTTTATTTTCACTTTTTACTTTAATTGATGTTTTTAGAAATAATTTTTCTGAGGAAATTTTATGATAATTCCTTTGTCTTTTTATTTTATTTTTAGTTAAGTCATAATTGTCAAATTGTATATCAATTAAAGAACAAACATCTTTATTACTATCTTTTTTATGTAATTTTCTTTTATCAATTAATTGATTTAATGAAGATTTATTTTCTATTTTATTTTCTAATACACTTCTTGAAGTTTTCTTATTCTTTACTGGTAAATTAAATTCTGATTCTAAATCATTTAAATCATTTTCAATTTTATTTTTTAATCTATTTATTTTAATCTTTTTTTTAAATTTTAAAGGAGCATTCATATAAATTTTTCTATAAAATTTCCTTTCTTTATTTTTTATTTTTTTATTATCAATAATTGAAAATATAATTGAGTTATTTTTATAAAGAAATGAATTACTATTTCTTTCTTCATTTTCTGTTTTATTAATATAAGAATTTTGTTCTTTATTTTCATCTTTGTTAATTTTATTATTTAAATTATTATTTTTTAAATTTGAATCATATTTTTTTTCTTCATTATTTAAATTAGTTTTTAAATTTAGATTATTATTCTTTAATTCTTCTCTATTAATTTTATCTTCATTATTTTTATTATTATTCTTTTTTATATTTTCATTTACTAAAAGAGGAGTTAAACATAAGTTTTCTCTTTGTTCTTTTGAATGAAGGATTTTTATTATATTTGAGTCATATTTTGTTTGAGTTTGTAATTTTTTAATTCTTAAATTATTTTTTAAAGTAAAATCTAATTTATTTTTATTTCTTTTTTCATAGATTTGTTTTTGTTCTTCAGTTATTTTTATTTTTTTAATTTGATTTATTTTTTGTAATTTATTTTCAGATTTATTTTTTATTTCTTTTTCTTTCATTTCTGTTTTTTCATTATTTATAACATTTCTTGATGTAAATGAATTTATTATTTTCTTTTTAAGAAAATTATTATTTATTAAATTATTTATATTTGAATATGATAATTCTTGTGATTTAATCTTTTTATTTTCAGTTATATTATAGTTTTTATTAAATATATTTCTTTTATTTATTTGTAATTTTTTGATTACATCTTTTATATTTTTATTTATGTTAATTTTTTTTTTTTCATATTTTTCTTCAATTATATCATTATCTTTTCCTTCATTTGAATTAATATCTTCTAAATTATGATTAGAATTTTTATTAAATAATACATCAAAATTATCACTAGATTTTAGATTAAAATTATATTCTATTAAATCTTGACTATTATTCTTTCTTTCAATTAATTTATTTTTTCTTTGAAATGAATTATAAATATTATTTTTATTAATATTGTAATTATTATTTTGAATTGAAATAAAAACTGGTTTTCCATCTTTTTTATAATAAGTAATATCATTTTCTAAATTAATATCTCTCACTTGATTTCCTTCTTTATCATATAAAATTAATGGATTATTTTCATTAATTTCAATAATATTTCCTTCTTCATCATAATAATTAATTATAAAACTAAATTCATTATTATAATTATTATTTTTCATTTTACTTTGAATATAATGAGAATTAGTATTTTTATCATTTATTATACTACTTAAACTTAATTTGTCTGAATCATTTTCTTCATATTCAAGGTAATTATTTTTTTTTAAAAAATTCATTTTTATATCATCTATTCTATCATTATCATCTTTATAATGCAATAAACAATTATTAGAAGTATTCATACTATTATAAGTTGTTTTAGTAAATTTAAAATTATTAATTATATTATTTTCATTTATGTTATTTTCTTTATTTTTAAACTTTTTTATTCCAATTTTAATCTTATGTTTTATATTTTCAATTTCTTTTTTTACAAAATTATTAGCATATTCATAATTAATTGATAAATTTTGTTTTACTTTATTTTCAATAATTTTATCAATTTTTCCCATTATTAAATTTATAAATTTATTATGAATAATAAAGTGAGGTGGAATTATAATACAATTTTTAATGTTAATTTTATCAACTAAATATTCACTTATTAAATTTATTTCTTTTTTTCCAATTTTCTTAGAAAGTGAATCATAATATAATAATTTATTATATAATTCTTGATTTATTTCGATTTTTTTGATTAAATTTTTAGAATTTACAATTTTTTCTAATGAAAAAGTTTTATTTTTTTGAATATATGGATTAAAAGGGAAATATACATAATTTAAATTTGATAAAAAAAATTTATTATTTTTTATTTTAATATTTTGATTCTTATTTAAATATTTTTTTAATAAAGAATATGAATTAAAATTAATTGATGGAAATATTTCATTTTTATTATTATCATTAAAAATACTTTTTATATTACTTTGATTTTTATATGAAATATTAGATAATAATTCTGAAGAATTAAATATTCTTTTTGATAAATTTTTATTAAATTTTTCTGTTGGAAAAATATCATATATATTTTCTTCTGGTTTAAATGCTTTTAAAGATATTTTTGTCTGAGTAGAAATTGACAAATTTTCTTTCATTTATTTTATAATCTTTATACATCATCTATAAATAAATTTAATTAAATTATCATATAATTTGTTTTAAATTAATAGTTTATTTAATTTTTTTAAATTTAAAAAATAATTTTAGAAAAATATAAGAATCGGCTGAAATAATAGGAAAAGATGGAAGATGCGTTTTTTTTTTGCACATAGTGAAGTCCCCATTCCCCAATTTCCATTAAAATAAGTAAAAAATAATATAAAATTTATTATTTTATTGTTCTTTAAAAAAATTAAAATAGAATTATTTATTACCTAAAAATATAAATTATTATTATCTTACAGTTTTTATTTAAAAATTTATTAATATATTCTATATAAGTGTTTGATAGTTAATTTATTCATCTTCATGAAAGTAATAATTAAAGAAACCATCTTCTTTTCGAGCAGCATAGCCTTTACTTACCAAAATTATAGCATTAAATTTGCTATCAGGAACTGGTTCAACATTATTTTCATTACACCAATCTTTGTAATTAGAAAAATTAAAATGAGTTTTGCGTAATGATTGATAATAATCTAGAAATTTTTCAATATTTTCTTGATCTTTTTGATCCATATTTTGAATTATAATTATTTATTTATATTTTATAAATAAATAATTAATTATATATAAATTTTTTGATAGTGAGAATTGGAATTGAACACACTCCCCAAAGAACCAAAATCAATTAAATAATATTGTTTAATATGTAATAAAAAATTTGATCAGATGAAAAAGAATATAATAATTTAGAATTTAAAAATATGAAAATATATGTAAAAGATGCTTTAATTACTATTTTCTTTAAATATTGTTTTTACTATAATGATAAAAAAATAAATAATGTAAAAAATTATTAAACAAATAAATGAGTAATCAAACAATTTTATCTTCAAAAGCATCTAATATAACACAAATAATAGTATCACCAATCAATATAAAAAAACCTTTAAAATTTACTCCAAATGAAATATCTTATAATTACATAAATGAAAATGATACTCAAGAAATAATTCCTTTAGAAAGTGGAAGAAGTAAATCAGTATTACATTCAAAAACATTAAGTCCAAAGGATAATAAATGTAAAGTATTTAAAATTCCAATTAATAATATCCCTAAAAAACATTCTTTAAATAATAACATAATTGATTTTAAAAAAAAAGAATCTCCTTTAACAGAAGAAAATTTTAATTCAATAATTACAAGTATAAATGAATTAATTGGTCATTTAAAAAAAGAAAGACAAAAAACACAATTAAATAAAAATTATAAAAAATACTTTAAACAATTATTTCTTCCAAATAATAGAAAAAAGAATAAAACATATAGTTTAAATATAAACAATTTAAGTGACATATCAAATAAAATTTCAAATAAAAAAATCTCTAATTTAAAAGTAAGTGAAGATGAAGTAAGACAATTATCAAATATTGAAGACATAACAAATTTTTATTCACATACTGAAGAAAGTTTTAAAATGTTATTTGAAATTGAAAAAATAAAAGAAATAAACAAATGTCAACCTTGTGATTTTCCATTTGATGAAGAAGTAAATAAAGGAAATAAAAAATTAGCAATTTTTGATTTAGATGAAACATTAATTCATTGTCAAACAAAAAATATAAATGAATGTCAACATAAAATAAATATAATAACCCCATCAAAAAAAAAAGTACAAATTGGAATTAATATAAGACCAAATTTAGAAAAAACTTTAAATATTATAAAAGATAAATATATAATTGTAATATTTACTGCAAGTCATAAATCTTATGCTGATTCAATATTAAATTATATTGATCCTAATAATAATTATTTTAAATATCGTTTATATAGAAATAATTGTACTTCTGTTAAATATGAAGGAAAAGAAATTTATATTAAAGATTTAAGTGTTTTTAAAAATATTGATTTAAAAAATATTATTATTGTTGATAATAGTGTTGTCTCCTTTGCATATCAATTAAATAATGGAATGCCTATTTTACCTTATTATGATTGTAATAAAGATAATGAATTAGTTTGTTTGGCTTATTATTTAATTGCAATTTTTGATTATAATGATTTAAGAGAAGCTAATAAATTACATGTTAAGTTAGATTATTATAAAGATTCTGTTTTTAAAAAATTAAATAATGAAAATGAAGAATGTGATAATTGTGAATCTGTAAATGTTGTTACTTTTAAAAATAATAATTTTTCTGTTAATTATTTAAATACTGATAGTAATATTAATATTCAAAATGATTATAATGATGATAATATTAATTATGATGAAGAATTTACTTATAGAAAAAATTATGATTTTATAAATTGTTCTCATAATTTACCTAAATCAATTATAAGTAAATTTATTCATGATAATAAAAAAGATTGATTATAAATATGTACTAGTAAAGAGTAATGATAATAATAATTATAATATTCTTTATAAATAATAATTTCATTAATAATAGACTTTTTTAATTATAAATATTTTATATATAAAACAATAATGTATTGAAAATTATTTCTAATATAATAAATTAGTATTTAACTGAATTTATTTTATTTATAATTAAAAAAAAATAAAACATAATTAAATGAAACTATTAACAGTTTAAAAAATAATATTTAATTATTGTCATTTTCTAATAATTCTGTAATTTTAATCTTAATAAATATTCTTAAAAATAATATTTGATAAAAATAAAAATTTTAACAAATGAGAAAAACAATTAAAAAAAATAATTTAATTTTTATTAAAAATTACAATAAATGTCACTAGACAGAAATACAAAAAATTATATTACAATAACATTATATCAATCAAAAATATGTAGAAATTCTGATAATTATTTACCTTATACATTATCAATAAAATATAATGACCAATCACCATTAGAAACAGAAAAGATAACAAAAATTCAAACAATTTTTCATGAAGAAACATTTCATTTTAATATATCTTCAACATTTCAATCAAACACAAATCACACAATTTCAATTAATGCATATTCTAGAACATTATTAGTAATAAAAAATTACTTTGCTAAAGTAATAATTCCAATTAACATTTTAAAAAATCCAAATCAAAAACAATGGTATTTTTTAAAAGATAATAATGAAGAAATAGTATTAAAAATATTATTATCAATTGACTCAACAATTTCACTTCATCAAAATAATTCAATGAGTCAAATAACAAAGTCATATAGAGTTGAAAGTGCCCATGATTTATTAAATAAAAAAAATTTGAATTTATCTTTAAATATTAATCCTTATTATTTAACTCAAAGACAATCTGCAAATAAATCAATGGTTAATTTAAATTATTTTTCAATATTTAGAAATTTAACAAATCCAAATCAATTAATTTCAATTGCTGAAAATGATAGTAGTAGTAATATTACTATTAGTAATAATGATAGTAATTATAGTGATTGTTATGATATTAATAATGATGATATTTATTTAAGTGATAATTTTTGTAATGTTGATTTAAATAATATTTCTATTAATGATATTAATAATGCTATTTCTTTTAAAGTTGATAAAATTTTAGAAAAACAAAAAAATTATGATAAGAGTTTTAATGATATTAAAGATAGAGATGATTCTCTTGGAAGAAAAAAAAATATTTTAATTAAAGAAAATGAAAAATTATTAGTTAATATTAAAAAATTAGAAAAAAGTAAAAAAAATTATGAAACTAAAAATATAAATTTAAATCAAAATTTAATTTTATTTGAAAAGGAATTATATAAAAATGAATTAAGAAATGAAATAAATTTATATAATCAGAAATTATTTTTAGATTTAAATTCTTCATTTATTATGAACACATCAGAATTAACAATGAATAATATTAAAAATAATTTATTAATTGGAAAATATATTAAAAAAGTAATAAAGAATAATAGTCATCATCCAAATATTTCAATTAATGTAGATTTAATTGAAGAACCAATATTAAATTCAAAACAATTAAAATATGAATATTTAGCATCAAAACATTTAAATTCAACAAATTTTACTTCTATTTATAGTAATGAAAGTATTATTAATAGACATTATTCTCCACCTACAAATAATATTTATGATGGAAGAATTAAAAACAAAAATACTAAAAATTCAATTGATTTAGATATAATATATAATAAAAATGGTAAAAAAATAAATTCAAAAAATGAAGTTGAAGTTGATAATATAAAATTAATAAGATTTAAAACTTCTTCTTCAAAAACAAATTTATTAACAAATACAAACACATATATAAATAATACAATTATCAATAATAATAATAATAATAATAATTTTATAATTAATAATAATATTAATAATGGGAAAAGGAAAATAATACGAAATTCAAATTTAAATAAAAAAAAAAAAAAATTAACTTTTATTTTAAAATATAATTAAAAAAAAAAAAAAAAATAATTTAT
>JAEEGK010020667.1_pt1 | contig 13980 bp, 9 predicted proteins | sample 8958771 | NCBI WGS metagenome assembly JAEEGK01 (sample SAMN16246547, study PRJNA631951) | gut metagenome | biome: gut microbiome; feature: rumen; material: SC-attached | host: Bos | place: Iran: Karaj | collected 2018-10 | reverse complement strand
CAATCCCCAATCCCCAATCCCCAATCCCCAATCCCCAATCCCCAAATCATAAAAAAAACAATTATGAAAAATATTATAAAATTTTTTAATTTTTAAAATTTAAGTTTAATTAAATTATTTTTTTTGTTTAAAAAATAAAATCATTATTTTATTTATGTTTATATTATTGATTTTTAATTATTTATATAATTAAAGAAATAATAACTATTATTATAATAATTAAATATTATTTAAATGGGATTTTTTCGGTCTGACAAAATTTTACATAAAAAACTTCGTTTACCTCGTGATATAGATTCAGCAGTTAAAATATTAGATGAATTAGGATCATTAGAATATGATACTTTACAATTTATTGATCTAACAAAAGATAATTATGAAATGAAAAAAAATTTTAAACAATTAATAAATCGATGTGAAAAAATAGAAAATATTTTAATAAATTTTGAAATATATTGCGAAATGAATAAAATATTGTTAAATAAATATAATAACTTTAAACAATTTAATAATGATTTAAAAAGAGATCAAGAAATGAGAAATTGTTATAATAGTAAATATTTTGATTTAATAGAAAATGAATTAATAGATAAAAATAAAAAATTTTTAGAATTAATTGATTCATATATAAAAATAAAAGATGACCTTTATTTAGAAATTGAAAAAAAATTAGTATATCAAAAATATTTAAGTTTAATAGAAGAAAATGCTAACTTATCTTTTTTAAATATGTCTGAAGATAGTCATATTAATAATGATTTAAATATAAATAATATAAGTATAAATTCAAATAATAATGGTGTAAATAATAATAAAATTTTATTTTTAATAGGAATAACAAATGCAGAAAATGAAATGAAAATGAAAAGATCAATTTTCAGAGCAAGTAGAGGCAATGCAATATCAAATTTTTTTAATATATCTGAAAATATTGAACAAATGATGAAAGATATTCTTGTTAATGATCAAGAAGAATTTAATCAAAATAATATAAAAAATTTAGATTTAACATTATTTTATTCTAATGATGATTTTAAAAATAAAAAAAAAATATTTTTAATTTTTTATCCTTTTGATGGAAAAGATTTTTTAAAAAATAAATTAATAAAAATTTGTGATATATTTAATTCTAGTATTTATGAAATTGAAGGAAAAGCAGAAGAAATAAAAAAAGACATAAATAATATAATATCAGATATATTTGAAAAAATTAAAATTTTAATAGAAACTAACAAACATATTAAATCTTTTTTAAAAACTTTATCTGGAAATAATAAATATAAAAGCAAAAATGATTTATACAAAATTTATATAAAAAAAATGAAATTAATATATATCAATTTAAATAAATGTATAATGTATCAAAATTTTATTGACGGCGAAGTTTTTGTTTTAGAAAAAAATTATTCCAAATTAAAAAATCAATTAACTTTAATTAATCAGGATTTACCAAATAATGGTGTTTTTTTAGATTTGAATCCAGAAAATATTTCATATCCTACATATATAACTAATAATGAATTTTTAAATGGTTTTCAAGAAATTGTAAATACATATGGAATTCCAAGATATCAAGAAGTAAATCCAGGTTATGTTAATATAATTTTTTTTCCTTTTTTATTCGGAATAATGTTTGGTGATATTGGTCATGGAATAATATTATTTTTATTAAGTATATATCTTTTAATAAATTATGAAAAAATAAAAAAAAATAAAGAGAGTTTATTTAGAATTGGTTTATCTTATAGATATTTTATTTTATTTATGAGTATATGTTCAATATATTGTGGAATAATGTATAATGATTTTTTTGGATATCCATTTCCTTTTTTTGAGACTTGTTATACAAAAAAAAATAATACAATACAAAAAAAAGAAAATTGTTTTTACCCATTTGGAATTGACATTAAATGGTTTAGTAGTGAAAATAAATTAACATTTATAAATTCATTAAAAATGAAAATAAGTGTTATATTTGGTGTTGGACAAATGATATTTGGGGTATTTTTAAAAGGAGTAAATGATTTTTATTTTTCTCAATATTTAAATGTTTTTTGTGAATTTTTTCCTCAATTAATCTTTATTTGTTTTTTGTTTGGTTATATGAATATATTAATTTTTATAAAATGGAATAAAGATTTTTCAAATATTGAAAATCCTCCTTCAATTATTTCATATATGATAAATATAGGAATAAAATTTGGAAGTATAGATGATAATCCTTTATGGGGAAAAAAATTAAAAAATGGAAGTTATCAACAAGAAAATTTTCATAAATTTATTTTTATTGTTTGTTTAATTTGTGTATTTATAATGTTTGTTCCAAAACCTTTAATTTTATATTATAGTAATAAAAAAAAACAATTAAATGAAGAACAATTAAATGGAAATAATAATAATAATAATATAATAAATAATGAATTATTAATTGAAAATTATCAAAATGATAATAATATTCAATACAGTTATTTACATAAAGAAAATAATAAAATAAATTATCCTTCAATGACTGATTTAATAGTGAATCAAGTTATATTGACAATAGAATATGTTTTAGGATGTATTAGTAACACTGCAAGTTATCTTCGTTTATGGGCTTTAAGTTTAGCACATAGTCAATTAAGTGAAGTTTTTTTTGAAAAATTTTTAAAAAATACTTTTAAAGAAGGAGATTTTAATTATGGGTTTAATATAATAATGATAATTATAAGTTTTTTTTTATTTATTAATATTACTTTATTTGTTTTGATGTTTATGGATTTATTAGAATCTTTTTTACATACATTAAGATTACATTGGGTAGAATTTCAAGATAAATTTTTTTATGCAGATGGATATTTATTTGAAAGTTTTAATTTTAAGTTATTATTTAATGACATAGAAGAAGAAAAAGAAATAGAATATAAAAAAAAAATGAAAAATTTTATAATTTAATATTTAATTTAAGTATAATATAATAAAACTATTTAATATTTTTTTTAATAATATAATATTTATATTTAAAAAAATAATATTAATTAATTATATGAAAAAGAAAAAAAATATTTTTGATTTAATAGATGATAATAATGATAATAATAATGAATTAGAAGAAAATTTTAATAACGCATTAAAAAAGAAACAATTTCTTGGAGAAAAAGGAAAATATTTATTTGATTTACAAAATAGTTATAATGATTCAAGATTTAAAATTGATAATAAATTTAAAGATGATATTAATATAAATAAAATAAATTCTTCATTAAAAGATAATAATAAAAATAATGAATATTCATATAAAGATAATATTAAAATTTCAAATGATGAAGATATTCAAAATGAAAAAAATAATAATTTAAAAATATTATCAAATATTTTACCAAATACTGCATATATAGGAAAAAAAATTAATTCTGAAATATCAACAAATAAATTATTAATAAAAAGATTTGATCCGAAATTAAATTTTGGAAAATTTGGTGTTCAACCAATAAAAGTAGAAAATAAAAAAGAAAATAAAATTGAAAAAAATAAAATTAATTTAAAAAAAGGAGTTGAAGTTTTTAAAGAAAGTTTACCTTTAAATGGGAAAAATAATAAAAATGAGATAAAAAATAAATATGAAAGAGAAAAAGAAATATTTAAAAAAATTAATGAAATAAATAATGATATGAATCAAGAAATTATTGTAAATTATGATATATGGAAAAAAGGAATTAAAGATGATAAAATTGACTTTAAATTATTTGAAGATGAAAATGAAAATAAAGAAAAAGAAGAAAAAAAAGAAAAAAAATTATTAGATAATGATTCAGATAATGAAAATAATATTGAACTGAAAAAGAAAAGAAAAAGAGAAGAAAAAATTAAAAAAGAAAAAAAGAAGAAAAAAAAAGAAAAAAAAATTAAAAAAATTGAAAAAATAAATAATGAATATGTAATAGATTTAAAGGAAAGATTTGGAGAAGAAAAAACAAATAATTATATTAAATATGTTGATTTAATTAATAAAAAAAAATTTAAAAAGTAAATTTTTATATAATTAAATAATAATAATGTTTATATAATAATAATAATGTCAATAACTATCAAAAAATATTTATAAATAATTAATATATAAATTAATTATTTAAAAGTTAATTATAAAATAAAGTAAAATAAATTGTTTAAAATTAAATAATTTAATTTAATTTTTTACTAAAAAATATGGAAAACAAAAATAAAGAAATATTTTATAATTTGGGAAAAATAAAATATCCTGAAGAAGATTTTAAAAATTTAATAAATGATAGTAATATTCCAAATGAACATTATAATTTACTTTTTGAGGAAAATCCTAAAGAAAATAATATAAATTATCAAAAAGAAATAAAAGATATTAAAAATTCATATTATATTTCAAATTACAATAATAATTATTATAATAATAATTATAATAATTACAAAAAAAATTATAATAAAAATAATCTATATAAAAATAACAATTATAATAATTATTATAAAAAAAAAAATTCTAATAATAATAATGAATTTCATAGATCATCAAAAATTAATCAAATAGAAGATATTGAGAACTTTACTATTTTAAATAATAAAAAAGAAGATGATTTTCAAGCTTTTGAAATAACAAATATTAATTTCATTATAAAAAATACGATTATTAAAGAGAAAAAAAATTATTTAATGCAAATTGGTTCTATTTTTAAAATTAATGAAAATTTAAATTTTTCAAAAGATTTAAAATTTTGGTATTTGTTAAATGAGAAAGAAAATTATTCTTATGGACCTTTTAGTTCAAATGAAATAGTTATTATGTTTTTAACAAAAAAAATTGATGATAATATATTAATTAGACCTAATGAAATTTTTAAAAATAAATATTCAGAAAATGATTTTGTTTATCTTAAAAATTTTGAAGATGTAAATTATTTTTGTAATAATTATGAAATTAATCGAAATATTTCATGCTTAAATAACAATTATGATAATTATTTAAAAAACGAAAACTTGCGTAAAATAAAAGAAAAAGAAAAAAAACAAAAAGAAAAAGAAGAATTACTTAAAAAAGAAAAAGAAAAAAAAATAAAAGAAAATAAAAAAGAAAATGAAAAAGAAAAAAAAGAAGAAAAAATTGAAGATTTTCAAAAAGATGAAGAAGAAAAGAAAATTGAAAATAAAGAAATTGAAACCGAAAAAAATATAAATTCAAACATAAAACAAGAAGAAAATAATAATATTAATACAAAAACAACTTCAAACAACAATGAACATATTATTATAAAAAATAAAAAACGAAAAAAAGGTAAAGCAATAAATTTAGATATAAAAACCGGATTTTATACAATTAGCAATCAAGAAAAGAATTTTTCACAAATTTATATGAGTGGATCTAATGAACCTTTAAATAATATTCCAAATAATCCTTAATTATTATAAATAAAATTTAAAATTATTTATTTATTTATAATTTAATAATTTATGTTAAATATATAACAATTAATAATATATAAATTAAAAATATTTTTATTATTTCTATATATTATATTAAATTCTTTATTTTTCATTATAAATTTAATAACAAAAATTTATACCCTATTATCTAAAAATTTATTTAGTTATTTAAATTGGAGAGTTTTTTATTATAAAAATAAATCTTTAAACAAATATAAATTAAAAATAAAAAAATATATACTACTACAATGAAAATATCATTAAAAAATAATTAAAAAATTCAATATATAACATTAACTCAGAAAACTTACAATTATATAAATATATTACTCTTTTATGCTTTTATTTATATAATTTTTATATTCATTAAAAACATTTTCTTTTATATAATAATTAAATTTTATCATTTCTGCAAATTCTTCTTCTAAATTAAATAAATCTTGTTTTGGAATACCTGAAATTTTACTATAATAATCTATTTTATATTTTAAATCTTCATTCCATTTTAAAGAAGATAAAATTGATAAAAATAAAATTTTATGAATATTATATCTAGTTATGATTATTTTTTTAGATAAAGCAAATCTATCAATATAAATTAAAGAACATATTAATGTATTTTCTTCAATTTTTGAATATTTTTGAATTCGAATTAAGTAATCTAAAACAGATAAATTTGGTATTTTTTTATAAGAAAAAATGTTATTTTTTTGGTTTTTAATAATTAAATTATAATTTTTTTTTGATTCATTTTGTTTAATTAGTTGTAAAATGATATTATTAATTAATAATATTATTGAATCTTTTTTATGAGATATTTTTTCAATTAAATCTTCACTGCTGCTTGTGGAACTTTCTGAATAAACCGACATTTTTAAATAGATAAAATAAAATTAAATATCTAATAAATATTATAAAATATTATTATATAATTTTTAAGAAAATATTAATATATATTTTTAATATAAAATCTATTATTTTAATAAATTCAATTTTTTATAACTAATTTTAATTAATAAAATAAAATATATATAATAATTTTTATTTATATTATAATATACATTATATATTATTATTAAACCATTTTTATAAAAAATATAAATTATAAATTTTCATTTTCATATTCTTTTTCACCTAATTTTCCTCTATGAGCTTTTACAAAAGCTCTTAATACACCAACTTTATTATTTTTATTTAAATTAAAATCAAATCCATATTTTCTTCCTAATCTAAGTTGTAATAAATAATCATCTAAACTTTTTTTACTTATATCGATTATTTTGGCAGCTTGTTCTAAGCTATATCTTATATGTTCTCCTTTTTCATTATAAAATCCATTATATAATCTTCTCCATGCATTAACTTTTTCAACAATAAAACCTATTCTTCTTTCTTTAGTACGTTTATCCTTTATTTTATTTTTATTATCTTTCCTATCAAACAATTGTCTTTCAGTTTTTTTTATATATTTATCTTCTAGATAACTTACCATTTTTATTTTAATACAATCAAAGTCAACATCATTTTTTGATAAATAAAAGTTGTCATCTAAAGGTTCTGTTCCTATATAAACATAATCTTCTGCATTTTTAAGATAAACAGAAAATAAACTTCCAACAACAGGATAACCTAATAATTTTAAATTAGAAACGATTGAATTAAATAATATCTTATCTTCTGATAATAGAGATACTCTCATTGAAGGTATAATTTCTGTTTCGTAAAAAATATTATTATTTGTATTGTCCTTTATTGCTTCTGAATTTAAATTGTTGTTATCATCATCTTCGTTATTTAAAAGAGAATTATTTAAATTTAATTGTGATTCTTTTGGTTCTTCTGGAATAATTAAATTATGACATATACATTTTGTTTCTCCATTTATTTTTTTTATTAATTCTGTAATGATTGTTAAATGAATAAATAAATCAACTGTTTTTTTTGAATCATTTCCTTCATCATTTGATAAATCATTTGAATCTTCTTCATTATCATTTTTCGAATGTTTTGATTCTTCTTCATCGGTCATATTAATTAAAAAAAAATATGAAAAATAATAAAACTTAAATTTTAAAAATAAACTATTTATAATTTTAAAAATTAAAACGAAAATTTTTTTATCCAAAAATCAAAAATTTTGAACTTAAAATTAAATTTAAAAGCTAGATTGGAGAAAACTAAAATTTTAGAATATTTATTATATTATAATATAATCAGAATTTAATAAAATTTTATTTATTATAAAAAAAATAAATAAATTTTCATTAGCATTGAATAAATTTCTACAATTTTAAAATAATATAAAAAGGACATAAAAATAAAATAAATAAAATAAAAATGGAAAGTCAAAAAATTTTTAAAATAAATTACAACAATAATTTCAAACTTATCCGTGCTTCAGACAATTTTAATAGCTTTTTAGAAGATATATCAAAAAATTTTCATATTAATTTTGACCTTAATAAAAAAAATTTCAAAATTTCTTATTTAGATCAAGACAATGATAATGTTTTAATTGACAATGAATCAGACTATAATTTATTATTGTCCTCAATGAATTCATCAAACATAAATCAAATAAAAATAAAAGTTGAAATAAATGATAATATAAATAATAATAATAATGATAATTGTTTCTTTAATAACTTCAAAAATTTAAAAAACGAATTTCATACTAATTATGATTTTAATACCCCCGAAAACAATCAAAATAATTTTACAGAACCCAATTCAAAACAAAAAGATATTCACTATAATGTTATTTGTGATGGATGTGGAATGAATCCTATTCAAGGAATAAGATATAAATGCAGTGTATGTAAAAATTTTGATTATTGTGAAAAATGTGAAGAAACTATTCCACATGATCATGCTTTTATAAAATTAGTTCACCCAAATTATATAAAAATGCTAAAACACAAGAACAATCCATTTTCTTGGATGAATTTTAATCATCATAATTTTCCACATAAATTTGGAAAAAATTTTATAAATAATATTCCAAATAATTTTTGGAATAAATTAGGAAACTTTTTCCAAAGTATGCAAATACAAACACCAAAAAATGAAACTCCAAATAATAATAATATTGAACAAACAAAAAAAGAGACTGATAATAAAAGTTATTCTTTTATAAATAATTCTAATAGTCAATATAATATCAAATCAAATGAAGATACAGCAGAAATTCAAATAAATATATTTAATAAAGGAGAAGATGAATGGAATGAAAATTTTGAATTAAGATTAAATAAAGAATTATCTGCAAATATAAGTGATAATTTTATTAAAATTGGAAAAATTGTTAAAAAAGCAGAATTTTTTATTAAATCAATTAAAGTTGATACAAAATTTTTGAATGAAGGTAATTATATATTAGCATATGATTTATATAGTGATAAAGGAGATTTGATTGGAGAAACTATTTTTATTTATATAAATAAAGAATAAATTATATAATAATATTTTATATAAATTGATATACTATTAATTATATATTTTTAAAATTTATTTTTTTTAAATAATTAAAATATATAACTCAAAAAATAATGATATTTGAAATCAAAAATGATTTCATTATAAAACAGAATTTAATTAAAAAAATTAATTTAAATACCATTCTTTTTATTAATTTAACACTTTTTAATAATTAAAAATTTAAATATTTATTTAAAGTAAACTTTTAACCCATTTTTCAATATCATCCTTTTTAACACCAACGTCAAATCTTTTAGCTGGCTTATAATTAGCACCTTTGCAGCTAGGTTTTAAGTATTTATCAGTTTCACCTACTCCACTTGATCCACTTGTTGCAAAAGGAATAACAATTTTTCCAGAAAAATCATGTTGTTCTAGAAAAGTATTAACTATAGTTGGAGCAATATACCACCATATTGGAAATCCAACCATAACAACATCATATTTAGCTAAATTATCAATTTTATTTGCAACTTTAGGTCTTGAATTTTTATCTGCCATTTCTTTGGTTGAACGAGAATTTTTATCATTCCAGTTTAAATCAGCTTGAGTATAAGGAGTTTCTGGTTTAATTTGAAGTAAATCTCCTTTTACTACTTCATTTATTTTTTCAGCTAATTTTTTTGTGTTATTGGTACAAGAGAAATAAGTAACTAAAAATTTTTTTGATTCCATTTTAATTTATAATTTTTATATAATTACTTCTTTAAATAGAAATATTATAATTTTACAATATTTGTTAAGATTTAATATATTTTAATATTTATTTAATAATATTTTTAATATATTTATTAATTATGAATATTTAATATAATTTTTTAAATCAATATTATTAATATATTTAAAAATTGATAAATTTAATAAAAATAATTTATTATTATAAATTTTATTATAAATTAATATTTTATTAAATTAATATTATATTATAAATATTATAAATATTTAAATATATTTATAATTTATAGAATAGTTCTTTATAATTTAATAATTTAATATATTTATTATATATTTTTATCAGCCCTAGAATATAATTCAAATTCAGTTTTCTTACCATCATTATGTTTACTTGATCTTCTTTCATTTATAAGATCCTGTTCTCCTCCATATTTATGGAACCATTCATGTTGTAAAGCTTCTTTAATATTCATTCTTTTTTTAGGATCTTTTTCAAGTAATCTTTTTATAAAATCTCTTGCCTCAGGTGATATTTTTTTCCATATACTTCCCTTATACGGAGGAGGTTCAGAAACAGTCTTTCTTGCTATTTCTTCTTCATCATGTTTATCATCAAAAGGTAAAGAACCACTTAACATTAAATAAGTAATAACTCCTAAAGACCATAAATCTACTTCTTTTCCATAAGGTTCATCTAATAAAACTTCAGGAGCAACATAACTTAATGTTCCATAAGGTTCAGTACATTTTTCATCAGGTCCTATGATTTTTGATAAACCAAAATCTAATATTCTTAAATCTGCATCTTCTTTATTACTTGTCATTAAAACATTTTCAGGTTTTAAATCTCTATGAGCTATACCATAACTGTGACAATAATATATTGCAGCACACATTTTATGCATGAATTTACATGCTTGTTCTTCTGGTAATCTAAAATTTCTTTGTTCTAAATATGAAAATAAATCACCACCTGAACAATATTCCATTATTATATAAAAATAAGAAGCATTTTCAAATACTTCATATAATTCAATAATATTTGGATGTTGACATATTTTTAATATTTCAATTTCTGTTCTTACTAATTCTAAATCTTGATTTGTCATATCTTTTTTACTCATTATTTTTATTGCAACTTTTTGACCTGTTTTTTTATTTATACCTAATTTAATTAAACCAAATTTACCATTTCCTAATTTTTCTTTTACTTCATATAAATCTAATAAATTTGTATATCCTGTGGCGAGTTTTAATTTTTCGACCCAAGTTTTATATTCATCTTCTTTTTCTATATAATAATATCTTGTTTTTTTAGGATAAGTCACACTAAAACAGAAAAATTTTTTACCATTCACAACTTTTGGATTTTCTTCATTTATAAAAACTCCAGATAAATTATGCATACCTTTATGTAATTCATCTTTATCTGATTTAAAATAAAATAAATCTCTTCCAACTAATTTAAAAAATATTTTTTTCATTTTATTATCTACAATTTTTACTAAATATCCATCATTAGTTACTACATTTTCTTGATCTTCTTCATCACTATTATCTTCATCTGAACCAAAATCTAATAACTCATCATTCTTTTTTTTATCAAGTAATTCACCACTTGTGATTGAACCTGTTTCACTACTTTTATCATCATCTTTACCTTTTTTTTCTTGTTTATAAGCAGGCATTAATTGAATATTTTCTTCAATATTTTTTTTGCTTGGTTTTCCAGTTAATTTAACAAAATTTTCCTTATCTTTATTTTTAAGATCTTTTAAATTTCTTTTTCTTTTTCTTAAAATAGGGCTATAATATTCAGGATCATTTTTATCTTTTTTTGGACTTCTTTTTGGAGATTTGGCTTCATTTGCATTATCATTTTCATTATTAAATTTACTTTTTTTTGTCATTCCAATATCTATTAAATTAATAACATTAGATTGAATAGTACTATGTCTTCTTGAACGAGTTGCTTTAACATTTCCATCTATTCCTATTCCAATTACTTCTTTTACAGTAGCACCTCTTTTTCGTTCTCTACTAAAAATGTTATAAGGACTAAATGAAGTATTTTTTGAAGGACTTACAACCATTTTTTTTGGACTTTGAACGGCAGGGGATCTATATGGTGAAGGTGAATTGTTTATTTTAATTTTTAAATAAGTATTTAAAACCGCTTTATTAAAAGGTTTTTTTTCATATAAAAATAATAATATCATTAAATATATATCTGAATTAATTTCTTCAATACATTTTTTAAATTGATTATAATTCATTTTATCTCCTTGAATTTTACTGAAACATTTTTCAATAATATCCATTAATTCTTTTTGACTTATAACTCTGTCTTTATAATTTTTTATTTCTTGAGATAAAGATATATAAGATAATACTGTTCTTATATCTTCTTTACTTATTTGACCTGTCTTATCAAAATCATAAAATTTAAATATAAAATTTGTTTGACTGTCAAAATCACCACAAAATAATATGCACATTCCATTAATAAATTCTTGTGTTTCTAAAAAACCAGATTTATTTGTATCTAATACACTAAATAATCGGTCTAAAATTATACCTGGTAAATTATAATAATTTGAAAATGTAATTTTCGATATTCCTGTATTTGATTTATCTTGATTTCTTTGAGTTAAATCTATCCATAATTCTTTTAAATAAGCCTTAAAAGCTTCTTCATTTTCTACTTTATAACCACCAACTAATTGTTCTAAATCAATTTTTTCTGTTTCGTCTGACATTTTATAAATATTTAATAATAATCTATTATTATTAAATATTTAAAACAATATTTCTATAATAATAATTTTATTAAAAATTGTTATAAAATTAAATAATAAATTTTATTAATTTAAAATTAAATAATTTTTTTTTTTTATTTTATTTTTTGTTATAAATAATATTATATAAATATTTATAATTTTTAATTTAAATGACTATTATCATTATTTTTTAATATATTTATTTAAAAATTTTGAATCAATAATTTTATAGGCTAATTTAAAAGCTAAAACTTTTTTATTAAGATTATCAATAACATCCATATCAATTTCTTTATTTTTTACAGCATTTAATAAATCATTATAATCATCTTCAAAATCCATTGTCATAACTACATCAACACCAGCTTGAATAGCAGCTACACTACATCTTATATTATTTTCTTTACAAAAATTTCTGACTCCTAACATAGTTAAAGAATCTGTCACAGTTAATCCAGAAAAATTTAAATTATTTTTTAAATAACTAATTAAATCTTTATTAATACTCGATGGATATGTACTATTTACTCCTTCAAAATTTGTTAAAACATTATGACTTACCATTATTAATGGAACTTTAGCTTCAATACCCGCAATAAATGTTATTAAATCATGTTTTTCAAAATCTTCTCTTGTTCTATCATCATAACAAATTTCTGAATGAGTGTCTTTATTATCTCCATATCCAGGAAAATGTTTAAGACATTGTCCAAAACCATCTTTTACAGCAATATTTGTTACAATTCTAATATAATTTCCAGTTTCTTCATATCCTCTTCCTAATGTTCGTTTATATATAAAACTATCTTTTTTTGTTGCAACATCTGCAACTGGAGCAAAATTTACATTTAATAAAAATTTTCTTAATAAAGCTCTTTTTTCTTTTTCAGTTGTATTAATTAAATCAATATTACCTTTATTATATAAATCTTGAGGAGAAGGAAATTTTTCTTCTCTGAAATATAAACTAACTCTACAAACTGTTCCTCCTTCTTCATCTACTCCAAACATTAAAGGAATTTTTGTTTTATTTTTTATATCATACATATATGATAATACTTGTTCTTCAGTATAATCTTTATAATTATCTCCGAATAAAACATATCCTCCAGGGAACATAGTTGATAATTGTTGAGGATATGTAGCATAATTTAAACCTATCCAAAATAATTGACCTACTTTTTCTTCAGTAGTCATTTGTTTTACTATTTGTTTGGCTTCTTCATAATATTCTTCAAAAAGTTCTTCACTTAAAACATTTATCATTAATAATATTATTAATAAGAATTTCATTTTTATTTATAAAAAAATATTTAATTAAATTAGAAATTTTTGATTATAATTATGAGAAAATAATTATTTTATTATTTTTTAAAGATAATTAAAAGTATAAATTAAAATTTTTAAGCATAAAAATAGTATTAAAAATATTAATATATTGATATTAATTGTATAATAACAATTAATTTTCTCAAAAAAAATAAATAATTATAAAAATAATTATTATATTTAAATATAATTTATTATAACATTATTTAAATATTAATGTTAAATATACAATTTTAAATTAAAATTTTTATTTAAAAAATATTGGGGATTGGGGATTGGGGATTGGGGA
>JAEEGK010020663.1_pt1 | contig 13982 bp, 10 predicted proteins | sample 8958771 | NCBI WGS metagenome assembly JAEEGK01 (sample SAMN16246547, study PRJNA631951) | gut metagenome | biome: gut microbiome; feature: rumen; material: SC-attached | host: Bos | place: Iran: Karaj | collected 2018-10 | reverse complement strand
CCAATCCCCAATCCCCAATCCCCAATTTGTTATATAGATTTTTTATATATAGATAAAATTTATAAAATTTTTATATTTATTCATATTAAAAAATTTATTATACTAATCTAAAATTAATTTTAAATTTAAATTTGATAGTTTAAACATTAGAAAATGTTTAAAAATGAAAATGAAAAAAGAGAAACACCAAAATTCAATGAAAATTTAAATGAATCTTTCATTGATTTTCACAATTTTAGTTTAGGAGAAGATAATAATAATAATCTTGATTTAAACAGAAGTTTAAGTGCAGATTTCATAGATACTAGTGATAAAATAATTTATATAAATTTAGTATTAGATAGTAAAAATAATAAAAAAAAAAATAAACTAATGAATAAATCAGTAAAAAGAATAAAAAATATATTATTATCTCCAATAAATAATTTATATAAAAAACAATTTGAATGTGTTTCCTCTATTTCAAAAATGAATAATGAATATATGACATTAAATGCAAAATTTGATTATATTTATAAATTATATTTAAATAAAAATTTAAAAAATAATTGGAAAAACCAATTTGAGCAAATTTGTCAAAAAATAAATTTAGATTTAGAAGGAATTATACGTAATTTAAATTTTAAAACAAATAGTCAAATTCAAAGTTTTTTATATACTATTGATAAATTTTGGATTTTATTAATTCAATATCAAGAAATCAAACATTTTTCTTTTAAAAAGTTAATTTCTATTTTAAAATTTTCAAATAAATATGTAAAATCTTTAAATAAAATAATTGACCTTATTTTTATGATTCCAAATAGTATAGTTAATAAAATAACTAAAACAGAAATGATAAAATTTTGTCAAGAAGAATTTATTTGTCTATCAAAAAAAAATAAATTATATATGACAAAGAAGGAAATAATCAAAAAAATATTTTCATCTAATAACTTATCCAAACATTCCTTTCAACTTAATTCTTTTTCTGATCTTTGCCCAAAATATTGTTCTTCTTTAAATGATTCAACAAATAATAATGAATTTAATTGTCTAAATTTATCTTTAAATCCAAGTAATAATTACAGCAATATTGAGGTTCAATCGAAACAAAAATTAAATAAATTAATTAAAGGAATAATAATTGATAAAGAATATAATGAAAGTGATAAAGAAAATTTTAATATTAAATTAAATTCAAATATTTATAATAAATAATTATTAAATATTTAATTTTATTTTCAATTTTAATTTATTAATAAAAGGTTTTAAATTCAATTTCAACTTTATAAAAATTATAATTCAAAATAATATTGTATTAAAAAATTAATGTTCTATTAATTAATTATTTACTTTGTTTTTATTTGCCACAGATTTAATTATAATTTTACCCTCTTTCTTTGAGATGATTAATTTATTTTTTTTCTTTGATTCTGAATTTTCTTCTTTATCATTTTTATTATTTTCATCATTTAATTCATTTTTATTATTATCATTACTATTAATAACTATACTCAAATTATTATCAATTATATTATTATTATTATTAATATTACTATTATTATTATTATTATTATTTGAATTGATATTATTTTGATTCAAAACAGGAGAATTTATATTATTCCTAAGATATGTTTCTGAAATTTCATTATTTGTAATAGACATATCATTATTTGATAATGAAGTAAAATTTTCAAGTTTAAATTGTTGAAGTTCATCTTTAAATAATGAATTATTTAAATCACTATGATTACTAAATAAACTTGGAGTTTGAGTTAATCCTTTATAAATATTAATTGGACTATTATTATTTTGAAACATATTAAAATTATTGAAATCATTCATTATTAATGGTTGTTCTTTATGAAATATGTTTACATTTTTATTATTTTCTCTCTCTCTTTTTTGATTAATTAATTCATTTTTTTTTTCAGTTTTAATTTTAGGAATTGAATTAACTTGAAAAATTTGATTTTTTTCTAATTGATTATTTATATTTGGTTGAATTGGTGATTGAGTAGAAATTTGAATTGAACGATATGAACTTAAAGGAAAAGAATCTTTTTTTTTATTATTATCTTTTTCATTTAAATTATTATTATTTGAATTTTGTTGAATTATATTATTTAAATTATCATCAATTATATTATTATTATTATTATTATTACAATTATTATTGCTATATTGAGCTGAATAATTTTTTGGATTTGGATTAATATTCATATCTTCGAAATTAAAATTATTTTTATTTCCCATTTGTCTTTTATCAAATAAATTTTTTTCCATATTATTATTATTATTATTACTATTATTATTATTATTTTTATTATTATTATAATTATTTTTTTCTATTGTTTTTTCAATATCAAAAGTCACTTTAGTACTTATTGGAATTTCTATATTATCAAATTCAGGAATTTTAACTTTTAAACTTTTATTATTTGGTATTTTATAATTTTTTTGAGTATTTATATTATTATCAGATTCAGTACTATCATTATTTTCATGATTAACATTATCTGATTTAACAGAAAAAATAGGTAAATCATTTGAAAGATTATTTTTATTATTAATATTATCTTTTTTTGGTTTTAAACTTTCAATTTTTTTCATAATCATTTCATCAGTTAAAAAGTCTTTAAATTGAGAATCTTTTAAATATAAATCATCATTTTGTTTTGATGAAGAATTAATTTGTTCTTTAATTTTAGAAATTTGATTTTGTTTTAATTTTTCTCTAGTTTCTCTATCAATTCCAACATATTTTGTCCAACTTGATTCATAATCATCATCTAAATCAACATTCATTAAATTACTTCTTTGATAATCTCTTTTTCTTTTATTATTCAAATTTACATTGTTTATTGTATTAACATCAAAATCAGTTAATCCACAATAATATAACCAACCCATATCAACATCTTTATCTTTATTTGATGATATATTTTTTTTTAATATTGAATTTTCATTAATTTGAATTTCATATTTTTTATCTAATTCTTTCTCATCATATTGAATTAAATTTTCATTGAATAATTTTTTATACTAAATATTTAAAAAAATTATCGTTACATCTTTCAAATTATAATTTTCTACAATATTGTTTTCATATCCTTTAGAAAGGAATTTATAAATAAAATGTTTTGAATTTTTGGTTGAAGAAAATATAAAATATTTGTTATCAGGACTTATTATTGTCAAAAAAGCTTCAAAATCTGAAAGAAGGCAAATTTCCATCAATTTTTTTAAAATATCCTTTTTATAATTTTGAAAATTAATCTGTTTATGGGATTTATTATTTGAGTTAAATGTTTGATTGAACATAATTTGAAATAAAGTTTTAAATGTTTTATAAATAATTAATTAATATAATATTTAAAAATATTTTTAAGATACTATTGCTAAAACGTTTTGGTTTTACATTTTTTGATTAAATAATTTATTTTATTGCTAAGTCTCTTATTTATAAGATAAATTTTAATAAATAATTTTTTAATTTTAGAATTGCAATTATTTAATAATTTTTAATATAAATATGATTTCTCTCTTCTAAATTAAATTTTCTATTTTTAAATATTTTTATAGAATAATAAATTAAATATTAATTCATTTTTTTTCATTTAGTCCTAAAAAAATAACTTATCACTAATCTTATGAATATTTCTTCAATTTATTCTTTAATATAATTTCAAAAAAAATAATTGATTCAAATCATAAAAAATATTAATTAATGTCAACAATTAATCTGGATGAAAAAATATATACTGACTTTATAAAAAAATTAAATCCAAATTCAATTTTAACTTTATCAGATAAATTAATTAACAATCAAATAAAAGGAAAGATAAGTCATAAAATCTTCATTCAAATAATGGAAGAAATATTTTCAGAAGAAAATAAAAATTATAAAGATTTATTTGAATTAATTTTTAACAGATTTAAAACATTAAAATGTTGGATGATAGGAAATAAAGAGACTTTTTTCATAACAAAATTAGTTCATGAAGACACAATAAATATATATGATTTAATGTATGGTTTAGCAATTTATATGAAATGTGAATATAAAGAAAAAATAAAAGTTTTATTTAAATTAACTGATAATGATGATGATGGATTAATTAGTAAACAAGAATTAATAAAATTAATTTCAATTGTTAATTATATTTTTTCAGAAGAAGAATCTCCAATTCATACTGGATCATCTATTTTATGTCAATCAATTACAACTTTAAAAATTAAAGAAGCAATTGATTTATTATTAAATGAACCAGGAAATTTAAACAATAATTTTGAAAATGAATTATTTATTGATTTTCCTACTTTTTATTCATCATTAATAAAAATTAAAGGATATAAATTTAAAATTATACCCTGTTTTATTAATATAAAAATTAGTTTAAACACTCATAAAAATGAAAAAATAATAAATTTAAAAAGAAAGAATAAAGATGATTTTTTTAATATATCAAGTGAAATTATTAATCATATTGATCCAAAAAAAAAACAAAATAAATTTTCATTTAATACTTTTATTACTAAAGATACTAAAAAAGATAAAGAACTTCATAAAAAATTCGGAACAATAAAAGTATTAAAAACACCAAAAATTCCTATTAGATTAAGAAGAAGAGGTGCACAAAGTTCTATTAATTTATTAAATTATATTCCAAATTTAAAAAAATTTCCTCCACTTTATAAAAAATTTGAAAATTTTGATAAATACAAATTTAATATAAATTTTGATAAAATCCAAAATATTGAAGCTAAACCAGGAATTATTGAAATTGAAGAAAGAAAAAATGATATATATAATAGAAATTATAATTTATCTTATTCAATAAAAAATTCAAATAAAAGTAGTAGTAATTTAAAAACTCCTTTTTATAAAACTTTTAATCAAACTATAGAAGAAATTAATAATGAATTAAATATTTTTGGGGAAGGTGATTATAAAAAAGATATTATGAATATACAAACCAAAATTAAAGGTATTCAAGTTAAAATTAGAAATAGTTTTTTAGATTCTATAAATCATAATAATTCAACAAATTTTAATTTTTATAAAATAAAAAATTTAAGGAAAAATAAATCAATTTAAAAATATTAATTTGTATAAAAAAACATTTTTACATAATAATCAAAAAAATTCTATATTTTAATTTAATTTTTTTATTATTTTAAATAATTTAATTATAATTTATTGTGTATCAGTCTCATTATTATCCGTAATCTCATTCTTATTTTCATTCATTAATTCAATTTTCTTATCAATAGTTTTATATTTATCATAATCAATAGAATCTCCAATAAAAAAACAAAGAATTAAAGATATAATTGAACACCCACATGAAATCAGATAAGTTATCAAATAAACATATTCACCTCTTTCGGCAATATTTAAAACTTTAACAAAAAAAGGACCAATCATAGAACTAGCACCATAATATAATCCAGCATATCCCAATAAAATAAGAAAATATTCTCCTGCAACTTGTTTATTAACAATAGGTAAAATAACTGAAGCTCCTGAATTTCCAATTGCAGTAATAATATTAATTATATAAAATAATACAATATTAGAACCAAAAAAATAATAAGCACCACTTGCAAAAATTAATATAATTCTATTAATATATAAAGATAGTTTCCAACCTATCAAATCAATAATAAATCCCCAAAATATTCTTAATATACCATTTAATAATGAATTTATTAATGATAAAGTTTTTAAATATTTTATTTCTAAATGTTTAATTACTTCACCAAAAGGTCTCATTGTAACACTTACTAAATAAATATAAATAAAAGATAAAACTTGCATTAATATTAATTTATTATATTCAAATGAAAAAAAAATTTTTATTACTAATTTTGTATCAACTTTTGAATTTTCATTAGTATTATTTTTTTGAGTCATTAAATCATTATTTTCTTTTATTTTTTCATCTTCATAATAATCAAATCCTAAAAGAGTTATTATAATAGTAAAAACAATAGCAATAAAAATCATATATTTCCAAAAATAAACAATATCAGAAGAAACAGGTGAATTTTGAGCAAAATAACCTTTATCAGGACCCTTATCTTCAACTGCTAAATTATTAGGATTTATAATTTTTTCAGCAATAAATATCCAAAAAAAAGAACCCATACCAAAACTACATAAAATAAGTCCAGAAAGAAATCCTTTTTTTTCTGGAAAATATTTCCATGCATTATTTATTAAAGGGAAATATCCAATTCCAATTCCAAAACCAAAAATTCCCATTGCTAATAATCCAATCCAATAATTTGTTGTAATATATAAAATAATATAATGAATAATTGTTAATATTAATCCTAATAAAGTTGTAAAACGAGCTCCTATTAATTTTTCTAAGTATCCACTTGGTAAAATTGCGAGATATTCAATAAATACTAAAGTTGGAACATAAAAAAATAAATCATCTGTTACAATTTTTCCATTTGATTTGTGGTGAAGATATGAGGCATAATAGGTAGTAATATTACTAAATGTATATAAATTTCCAAGCATCTAATTATTATTTTATAATCTTTTTCTTACTAAAAGATTTAAAATTGATGCAATTACTACACATATTCCTCTTGTTTTTTTATTAAACATAAATAAAAATAATTTTTTGAAAAAAGATATATATTAATTTTTAATGGTTAAAATAAATTAATAAAATAAAAATTTATAATTATTATTTAAATTAGTATAATTGAAAATTTAATTAATTGCTTATGGTTGAACCTTCATTTAAATAAATATATATATTATTATTCATGTTTTGGTTAGGAAATTATTTTATTAATACATAAATATATATATAATTCATTTTATGGTTTGGCAATTTATATGAAATAAGAATATAAATAATAAAAATATAAAGATAATATAAGAAAAATTTTAATTTCAAAAATATTTATTAAATAAATTTTTTCTACATACCATTTCATAACAATTATATTAAATTTGAACATTTTAATCTAATTTGAAGGATTTAAATGAATAATATTTTAATAATTATATTATCAAAAAATTATATATTGTTAATATTTATTTTAAACATTAGATAAAAAAAATTGACAAAAAAATATCAAAAAATAAAAAGAAAATCAAATTCAATATAATTTAATTAATTTTATTCTTTGATAATTTAAATAATATTAAATGTCAAGAAATAAATATCAATAAAAAAAAAGAAAAATATATGCAAAAAAGAAGAAGAAGAATTTTAATATTACTCAACTAAAAGATAAAAGGAAATAAAAAACAAAAATAAAATGAAAAATTTATGTTATTACAAAAAAAATAAAATTGATTTTTTACATTTTTTTTAATATAAAAAAAACTAGATATTTAAAAAAATTCATATAATTTAAAAAAATTTTTTGCTATTTTAAATTTTTGATAACTTAAATGATTATTTTAATTATTTCTTAATGTTCTTCATCAGCATATGATTTACTCATTTTAAAAAAATATTTAGAATTTTCCAAATTTAATAATTTTTCAATTTCATCATTTATTTCATTAATTCTTTTGAAATTTTCTTCATTTTTTTCTTTTTTTTCATATAAAATTTTTAATTGTTGCAATGTATTTAAAGTTTTTATTTTTTTAATTTTATTTTCATTTTCTTCAACTAATTTTTCTATTTCTTCATTATTTTTATTTTCAATTTCATTTTTAAAATCCTTTTCATTTAATATATCATTTTCATTATCTCCAAATATTTTATAATTAGTTTGTAAATATTTAATTTTTCTATCAGTTTCATTAAGCATTTCAGTTAAAGAATTATTATCCATTAAAAATTCAAAATTAATCATTTCATTTTCTTTTTTTCCAGTATAAGAAAAAGATAAAATACTTTGATTTTCATTTTCAGTTTTATTAATACTTCTTTTTGTTAATTGTCTTATATCACCAATAAAAAGTAATTTTGCTAAATTTTTTGAATCTGGTGCCGGGTCAAAAAATAAAAAATAAATTTCAGTTATAATAACATATCTTTGAATACTTTTATTTTTTAAAACTTGTTCAACTCTATAAAAATTAATTTGAGCATTAACAAGAAAATCATTTAAATCATAAATATCATCAATTATATAATCACCGTAATAAATTAAATTTTGATTATCTATATTTTCTTTAACTTTTTTTATAAAATTTGGTAAATTTAAAACAATTTCTTCAATTGGTTTAAAATTATCATCTTTATCTTTATGAATATATTTATGATTAATAATACTTGAATTTAAATTTCTATTATCAAATAATGTTGGATTACAAAAATTTGAAAGACATCTTACATATGGTTCTGAATTTGGATAATTTTCATTTAATGTTATTGAAAAATAAAAATCCATTCCTTTAAATGGATTAATTTCTGTAGAATGTTTTAAAAGAAAAAGAATATATAAATTTTTATCTTTATTAATATATCTATATGTTGGAATTAAAACATCTTTTTTTATATATTCTGTTAATTTACTTGTTATACTTTCAAATATAGTATTATTTTTTGACATTTAAACTTATAATAAAAATTAATTTAATAAAATAAAATTTAAAAAAAAAAAAGAATTTATTATATAATATATAATATACTTAAAAATTAAATTGTTTATATATATCTTTTCCAAGTAAAAATTTAATTATTTTTTTTGATAATTTCATCATTTCATCTTCATTTACTCCAGATATAATAGATAATTTAATAGTAATTGGTAATTTTCCTTCTCTTTTAGTTCCAATAACAAAACCAGCTTGAATTAAACTAGCACTTAATAAATCTAAATCATACATTTTAATAATTTTATAATCTTCAAAAATTAATTTAACTAAATTTTCACATAAGAAAGTAAATTTAATAAAATCATTTTCATCCATAAAATTTCTAATATTTTCTAAATACAATCCAACTCTATCAATAAGTAAATTATCTCTTATAAAAATATCAAAATCAAATAAATTAAGTAAATACTTTTCACAATTTAAAACCATAGAATTATTATAAATATGATCACTAATTTTATGTAAAAGACTAAGAGAAATTGGTCTAATATCACACATTTTTGAAGAAAGAAAAATACAAGTCATTGCAACTAATTGAAAGTCAAATTTAGTTAAATTATTTTCGTGACTCATATAATAATCAAATAATATTAAAGATGATTCTGAAGTTTCTGAACTTAATTTTGCTACTTCACAAAAATTAAATATAAAGTCTATTATTGGAAGATCTAATGTCACTGAACTTTTATTAAACGAATCATATTTTGTTTGAATTCTATTTTCTGGATTTAATAAATCTGATAAAGGAATTCCGTTTAGGAATGTTGTTGGCCAACATGATTTGATACGAAAAATTTGGAGAGATTTACTCATTTATTTTTTTTTTTGTTTTTTTTATGGAAAGTTTACTTTTTAAGTTTATATATATTTTATTATTTTTTTGGGTTATATAAAAATATTTTAACGAATTTTAAATTAAATAAATTTATTTTTAAAATAATAAAAAAATTTTTTTGTCATTTATTTATAATAAATAAAAAAAGAACCAGATTAGATTTTTTTGTTGTAATCAATATTTATAAAATATTTATAATACTAATTTCTTCATCATTTTCAATTTTTTCTTTGGATTCTAATTTTGTATAAAATTTATTTTTTTTTTGATGTAAATGAACAAATGCAAAATGAATTTCTTCATTATTAATTTCATTTAAATCCATATTTGTACTTGTACTATTTGAACTTAAATTTTTATTAAAAGTTTTATCTTTTGTATTATTATTTGTATAATTAATAATTGAATTATCTTCTTGACTAGTATTATTATTATTATTCTTAATTTTATTATAAATATATCCCTTATAATTTTTTTTTGATTGAGATAAATTTGAGGCATTTTTTTCATATAAATATAAACTTTTTAAATTATTCTTTTTCTTTACTGATGAATCATTTTTATATAAAATAACAGAATGAGATTTATTACAAGAATGAGAAAGTGAATTTTTTAGATTAGGTTTATTTTTTTTTTCTTCATAACTTGAGTTATTATTGAAAATTGAACTTAATTCTAAATTATTTTCATAAAAACTATTATTTTTATAATTTGATGTATATGAAGTATTATTTGTATATAATTCAGAATTTCCAAAACATGTATTTTTATTTAATAAAGAATTTTTTATTACAGAAATTTTCTTTTTTTGGATTTTTTTTTCAAAATTATATTTACATAAATATTTTTCTTCTTCATTTATTTTTCCAATTGATGAATTTCTTAAATTTTTTAATTGAAATAAAATTGAATTAGAATCATTTTTTTTTTTTTTGTTCTTAAAGAATAAATTATTTTTCATTGGAGATAAATATATATAATTTTTATATTTATTTTCATTTCTTGAAGTTAATGGTGAAAGATTTTCTTTGTTTATATTAACTTTTTGAGAAATATTATTTTTTTTAATTTTTTTATTTAGGGAATTATGATTTGGTTTATTCTTAGTTATTGATTGTTTTAATTTTTTAATGCTATCGTTATTATTCTGTTTATTCATGAAAAAATCAATTTTTATTTTTAATTATTTTTCTATTTAAAATAATAATAATTAATTTAAATAATAATATTTATTATATATTAAACTTTTTCATTAATCATAATTTTTAATATATAACATATTTTATTTAAAAAATACAATTTAATTTGTAATCTACTAACTCATTATACCAAAAAATACTTTTTTTTCAAAAAAAATGAGAAAAAAAATTTAAAGATAAAAATTAAGTTTTAAATATTTAAATAAATTTACTTTTATTTAAAATTTTGAAAGTTTCAAATAAATATAATCTTATAAAAGAATAATATTTATTTTAGATACAATTAATAATACTTTAAACAATAAAGTAGAAAATTTAAATATGATATCTTTTATTAAACTAATTTCCTTTTTAATTAACAAAAAAATTATTGTATTATTTATAAAAATTTAATAAATCTATCTACTATTTTTTCCAAATATTTAATTGTTCAATATTTTTTTAATTAAAAAAATTGCTATTTATAAAGAATAAAACTGTTTTATATATTTTATAATTAATTAAAAAAAAATATCTTTGAATTAATAATTTATTATTTACTAAAATTCTTAATAGATTCATCAATTTGATTAACCATTGATTTCATTTGATAACTCATATTATATAAAGTTTCATAATCAATAAAAAAATTAAAATGTTCCATTTCTCCATTAATATTATTTAAATTAAGAGAACATTCAGTAATTTTTTCTTTAATATTTGTCATATCTTGATTATTAGTAATTATTCCTCCTCTTATACTAGAATCAATTAATTTTGGAAAATCTAATATTTCATTTTCCATTTAAAATATAAAATTAAAATAATTATTATGATATTTAAAAATATATTAATTTGAAAATGGATTATGAAAATATTTTCTATTGGTTATTAATTTCAATGTTAGCAATTCCTATTATAACTATTATTCTAATAATTATTGATTACATTAAAAATGATAGTATTGGACATCCAATAAGAGCAAAAAATAGATGGACAAATTCATTTTTTATTAAATTTTGTTTATGTTTTTTTATTTCTGTAAACTACTTATCTTTAACAATACATTATTATGATTATTTTTATATATCATTATTATTAAGTTTTTTCTGGGTTTTAATATGTTGGAATTTAACATTTGAATTTATAAGAAAAGTTCCCCAACATTGGCTTTGTTTAAGATTATTTTGGTTTATTAATGGATTACAATTTTTATTTGCAGATTTAATTTTAATATTATTGAAATATAAAGACATTACTCAAAATTATTTAAATAATAAAGAAATATTTTTTTTAGTAGTTCAATCAATTCCTTCTTTTTTTTTAATGATTTTAGGACTTTTTAAACCAAATGATAATGATGAAAATCAATATATTACACAAGATGAAAAATTAATAGTAAATAATGAAGATATTGAAGAAGATAAACAAATTTGTACAATTGAATTAACTATTACAGAAATTAAAAATGATGCTTTTGAAATAAAAAATAATGTTTTAATTCCAATTAATGACAAAAATAATAATAATGATATTCAAAATAATAATATATCTGAACCAATTTTAAGATTCCATCTTGTTTTAAATCAGAATAAAAGTTATACAATAAAAAAACATTTAAATGAATTAATTCAATTAAATAATTCAATAATTGAAAATTATGATAATGAAGATGATTTCTATTCAAATATTTCAAAAGATATAATAGATGAATTAAAGGAATTAACACTTTTATTTACTAATAATCAATTAAAAGAATTTAAGTTAAAAGAAATGCAAGAAATTTATATAAAAATTATGACAAATTATCCTCATTTTGTAAATGATTTTCTTCATTTTTGTGAAATTACAGATGAAAAATTAATTGATGGAATTAGAATGCATTATGAAAAAAAAAATTCAAATTATTCATTTAAAAGTACTTCATCAGTTTTATCTCTTTCCCAATTAAAAAGTAATAATAGTAAGTTTAATAAAAGTGATATAAATAAAATTATTGACTTTATTATTAATATTATTAGTAATAATGAATTAAAAATTAGAACTACTGTTTTAAAAATTGATGAAGAAAATATTGAATGTGAATTTAATTATCAAAATAATAACTATTTTATTAATATTGCTTTGGAAAAATTATTTTTATTCATGAAAAATAATTTATTTAATAAAGTTGAAAATATAATTGAACTTAATCAATTTTTACAAAATCCTCAAAATATTTTAGATTTAAAAGAAAATGATTATGAGAAAAAAAATTATTTACAAAATTCTCTTGACAATATAATAAATGATTTATTTTTTTATGATAATACTTTTTATAAAATGTTTCTTAAAACAATATTAATAATGGAATCTGATTCTATTGATAATCTTATTTTAAATAATTTTTTTTCTTTAGATAATTATGATGATACAAAATTTGATACATCAATTTTTAGTGAAAAAACAAACATTAAGATAAAATTATATTTTAAATCTAAAATAAAAAATGATGAATATTCATTTAAAATTGAAAGTAATGAAGGAATATTAAATAGTTCTTTTAATTTAAAGCATTTACAAAAAAATTGTAATCAAATAATTCAAATAAATTCAAATTCTAGAATTCCAAATTTAAATAAGCCTTTAAATCAAATTATTAAAATTATAAATGAAAAAGATGAAGTTTCAAAAATAATTGATATATTAAATGATATATATGAAAAAAAAAATTTTTATGTATTTTATAATCCATATTTTAGACAAATATTTAGAATTGGAGAAATAAATTCAGAGAAAAATAATGACATTAGCAATAATAGTATTGATCAAAGTTATATAAGTAGAGGTGATATATCTATTGATGATCAAAATAAATCCATGATTGAAGGTTTAATTTCTTAATCTATTCTTGAGGAAATATTATTATTAGAAATATTATTAAAAAATATTATTTCAATTTGTAATTAATTATTAAAAATATAATTATTTTTAATTTTTTTTTAGACATATTTCAAAAATAAGACTATTAAAAATAAAAGAAAAAAATTATAAAACAACTTAATAAAAAAATATTATTCAATAAGAAATTATATAATATACATTGTTAATAATATTATTAAATATTAAATTTTTATTATTTTTTCATTTAATAATATAAAATAATTTATAATTGTTTTTGTTATATATTAATAATTCAAATTTTTAACTTATCTTTTATTTGTTTTTTTAAAATTTTTTAATATTTCTTTTATTTTATATTATTAATTTTTTTCAATCATAATTACCAAATCATTCATAATAATATTATTATATAAATATTGTATTTTTCCATATAAAATTATCCTTCATTTTTATTTAAATAAATTTCATCATCTTTCCAATAAATTTCTAAAATATCACCTTCATTTTTTAAATA
>JAEEGK010020662.1_pt1 | contig 13982 bp, 8 predicted proteins | sample 8958771 | NCBI WGS metagenome assembly JAEEGK01 (sample SAMN16246547, study PRJNA631951) | gut metagenome | biome: gut microbiome; feature: rumen; material: SC-attached | host: Bos | place: Iran: Karaj | collected 2018-10 | reverse complement strand
CTTTGTCGGACGACGATATCGATTTCCAGCTGTCGGAGATGAAAAAGCAAGGCATTGCCTCTTTCATTGCGCGGACGTATATCGGTCTGAAATCGGACTATCCGGGCCCAGACTTCAAAAAACACATGCGAACCATCGTGGAATGTGCCCGAAAATACGATCTAAAAGTCTTTATTCAAGCTGGTTACATGCCTGAAGCCGTTTTGGACATGCCAGAGGAATTCGCCTTGTGTATTGTGAAGCCTATGCCGCTGGCCGAAGTGGCCGATCAAGGCGAAATTCTTGCGGAACTCGATGGTACAGCGTATGTTGCGGTAAATACGAAGACGTTTTTGGACATGATGAATAAAGACGCCATCGTGTTTTATCTGAAACAGTCTTACGAAGACATGTGGGCAGAATTCCAGCCAGATTTCGGCGGTGTCATCGAATCCATCTGGGTTGACGAGCCATCGTACAGCCATCATGGCCTACCATGGAGCAAGATGTTGGTACAGGCCTTCTTAGACAAATGGGGCTATGATCTCAAGCCAAAAGTCCCGTTGCTGTATCTTGATCGTGACGACTACCAGACGGTTCGCTGCCATTACTGGTTGACGGTGCAGGAACTCCTTCGTAGCGCGTATTTTGAGCAAGTCCATGACTGGTGCAAGGCGCATCACATCCTGTTCAGCGGCCATCTGATGTTGGAGGACACGATGTCGTCGCAATTGTCCCGCGCGGGTGCCACAATGCCGTACTATAAATATTTCGATATTCCTGGTATCGACTTTCTTATGGGCGAAATGAACTGGCGGAAATCGCCGTTGAAGCCACGAAATGCAAGTCTTTCTATTAATCCGGGCATGTACACGACGCCGCTTCAATGCTGTTCCGCTGCGCGACAAGCTGGTCAGGAGCAGATTCTGGCGGAAATGTATGGTGTCAGTTCGGAAAATATGACATTTCGCTGCCAACGAAACATGTTTGACCATTTTGCCAGTTTCGGCATCAATCACCGCTCCGTCCATGGCATTTTCTATTCGTTGCGCGGTCGTGGCAAACGCGCATATCCGCCGCACGTAAACTATTATCAACCATATTGGAACGACTACAAGGAGATGACGGACTACTGTGGCCGTGTCAGTTATTTTATTAGCCAAGGCAAGCCAATCCGCGAGATTCTCGTCATCCATCCGTTGACGTCCGCCGCCTGTGAACGACGTGGTCCCAATAGTCCGGACGGCCAGTCGCCAGCCATCGGGAAACGCGATTTCGATTTGCTGAATCTTGAATGGCAATTACTTGCGCATCAAATAGGCTTTGATTTCGGTGACGAACAGACGATTGAAGAATGGGGCGCCGTCATCAAATCTTTAGACGGAAAGCCATTGTTCAAATTAGGGCAAATGTCCTATCAGGCGGTTGTCCTGCCGAATCTTCTGACGATTGCCCCCCAAACGTGGAAATTGTTGAAAGAGTTCATGTTGCAAGGCGGAATGGTATTTGTCTATGGACATGCCCCCGCCCTGCTCCATGGCCGCCCTGTTCCTGAAATCGCCGCAAGTCTTTCCAATGCAGACTATTCTACTGAATATTCAGAATTAGTGGAAAAGCTACTGTCTATTCCGCGTGAATACGATTTCACCTGCACGGAAGACGCCACGTCCATTCTCATCAACTACCGCCGCGATGAAAAATATCGCTATTTCTTCGTCTTCAATTCAGACTGTCAGGAAGGCCGAACAGGCGTTTTGACGTTGAACGGCAACTACATAGGCACGTTGCTTTCGGGAACGGGGGCCCCGCCCTCTTCCATTGCCCGTTCACTGACGAATGACGGTAAAACAATTCTAACATTCGAAATACCAGCAGGTTCCGCCGTCATGGTCATGACGGAGCAATCCATGATGGCAACAACCTTGTCCGTAAACACCGCGCCGTCCATTTCGTCCACAATTCAATTGAAACTTCCAGCCAATTGGTCGCTTAAACGCCTGCATCCCAATGCGTTGATACTTGAATTCGCACAATATAAGAAAGGCGACGGCGATTATTCGCCCGTCTATCCGATTCTCGCCATCCACGACATTTTGACGAAAGAAGAATACGTCGGCCCATTGACGTTGCGATACGCCTTCCAGTCAGCCATCGCCGTGAAAGGCGCCAAATTGGCGTTGGAATCGCCTCGTGAGCAAGTCGTTACGTTAAACGGCGTCGCGACATCATCGGAGCCAAACGGCTATTATTGGGATAAGTCATTCGAAACCATTGACTTGCCAGACATCCAAATTGGCGAAAACGTCTTGGAAGTGTCCCGTTCCTACCGACCGTTGGCGAAATTCAAATCGTCCATCACGTCTTTGTTCGAGAATCTGCCGGGCGTCGAATTGGAGCAAATGGTTCTCATTGGGGACTTTGGCGTCTTTTCGCAACGCATGGCAACGAAAGGAAACGGCATCCGCATGAGCCATCTCTTTACCTTAAATAATGAATGCACATCCGTCCAGGCGGAATTGGTGGATCACGGCTATCCGTTCTACTCGGGAACAATTGTCCTCTCTCAATCGTTCCAAGTTCCTCAGAATCTGGCAAATAGGAATGCGACGCTTCGTCTGGAAGGTTTTACGGGCTGCCTAGTCCGCGTCTTCCTGAACGGCGAATATCGCGGCATCATCGCATGGGAGCCACCTGAATTGGTGATTGGAACGTTGAAAGAAGGCATTAACGAACTCCGACTGGAGCTTGTCAACACGATCCGAAATCTTATCGGGCCGTATCATCGGCCGAAGGGAGAATACGGCGAAGCGTGGGGCGGATACGGTTTCCCGAACCTCCCGTGGATTGGAGCCATCGATGAATATACCCGCACTCGCATTCCTGATTGGCAGGATCACAGAATTCCGGACACAAGTGCTTGGACAGAAGATTACATGTTGGTTCCGTTTGGCTTACAAAATGCTTGCATTTTTATTCATGAATAGCATGATTTTCAATGATAATTCATTATTACTTCAAAAAGGAGGCTTATGAAAAAGCGAAATTTCTGGTTGTCGCTGTTGCTCGCTGGAACGCTTTCAGCCGAAACGGCCATTGATTTGAAGAACGGTGATTTTGAAATGAAGGATGACGGATGGACCCACGACAAGATGGCCACCATCATCGAGGATGCGCCACATGGGGGGAAATACTGCCTGCGGATTTTGGACGAATCGCCAACGGAAGGCTCCTCATGCCGTTCGACGGCCATGCCAGTCACGGTTAGCAAATCCTACGCCTTCCGTTTCTGGGCGCGTAATGGATCCAGAAACGGCGCCGTCGGCGTCTATATGCAGTTCCATAACGCCCAAAACAAGCAGTTGAACACGCCGAACAATCGCAACGAAATCATTCTATCCGTGCCAGTTACGAACAATCAATGGCATGAATACACGCTTGTCGGCCGCGCTCCGGATGGCGCTAAAACATTGACCGTATGGATCCATTCATTCAACGGTGCTATCGGCCAGGCGGACTTTGATGATTTTAGAGTTTCAGAACTATCTAAAGAAGAGGAGGTTACCGTGAAAACCACCCGTGTCGAAAACGACAACAAGCCAAGATTCCCCGCCCTTTCCAAAGAACGCATCGCCGAAATCGCCGCCATGCTACCCGACAAGCCGGCCGGCAACGGTCCATCTGCTTCAGACAGAAAGGCTTGGCAACCTCTCTATGAACTGCCGGAAGCTGCCGACATCATCAAACGAGCCGAATCCTACGTGGACACGCCGCCGACGGAAATGCTTGATGATGTGTATCTTGAGTTCACTCAGAACGGCAACCGCCGCAATTTCGAACGGCTTATTGGACAGCGTAACAGCCGTTTCACGACGCTTGGTCTCGCGGAGGCGTTGGAATACAAAGGCCGCTTCCTGCCGCAGTTGGAACGCGATCTGGAGGCGTTGTTCAACTATCGTAGCTGGGTCATGCCCGCCCATGACAGCGGCCTCGAAAACTTCTACCAGAAGCGTTTTTATTCGGATCTTGGCTGCACGGCCATCTGCCGTGATTTGGCAAATATCGACTGGTGGCTTCAAGACAAATTGAAGCCCGAAACCCGCGCACGGTTGCGTGCAGAAGTCCGGAAACGCATGATCGGCCCGTATCAGGAGGTCATCCGCACAGGCATCGTGTCGGGCGGCCATTGGTGGTCTGTCGGCGGCAACAATTGGAACGCCGTCTGCACAAGCAATATGGTTGGAACCGCCCTTATCTTGTTGGACGACAAGATGGAACGTGCTGAAATACTCGCCGCCATGGAGAAATCCAATCCAATCTTTTTGGGCGGTTTCACGCCGGACGGCAACTGCTCTGAAGGCATCGGCTACTGGGGCTACGGTTTCGGCCATTTCATGACCATGGGCGAGACCGTTCTCAACGCCACGAATGGCAAGCTGAATATCTATGATGCTGATCCTGAGAAGATTGCAAAAGTCTGCGCATACGCGCGAGACATCCAGATCGAGCCCGGAATCTGCCCTGCTTTTGCAGACTGCGGCGTCAACGGCCGTCCTGGCCAGACGACGTTGTTCTACATCCAACGCCACTTCCCCGAAACGTTGCTGCATCGCGAATACGTCACCCGCCCCATCAGCCGCGGCTTGACCGATCTCGGTCTGCTCGCTTTCACGGATGACAGCAAATATGCGGAGAAAGCTCCTGAAACTGAGACATTTCCGAAGCGCAGCCTCTTCGCGGACGCTGGAATCTACATCGGCCGTTCCAACAATGGCGATCCGCGCGGTAATTTCGGCATCGCTCTCAAGGCCGGACACAACGGCGAACAGCATAACCATAACGATGTCGGCAGCTTCCTAATCTCCTACAAGACAAAGCGTTACTTCCTCGATCCCGGCAACGAGACCTACACGCGGACGACCTTTTCCAGCCAACGCTATACACGCGAAATGCTGAACAGCTTCGGCCATCCCGTTCCCGTCGTTGACGGCCAACTGCAGCCCGCCGGCGGCAAGGCGCGCGGAACCATTATCAATACGGAATTTACAGACGATGTCGATACCGTCGTCATCGACATGAAAAACGCCTACTATCAAGTCGAAGGTCTGACTAGTCTCGTCAGAACATTTACATTTGACCGCAAGAATTACGTTGTCACCGTTCGTGACGACGTTTACTTCATGGAGCCGAAGACTTTCGGCACGGCGTTGATCACCTATGACAAGATCTTTGAACGCCGCAAAGGCGAAGTCGTCGCCTACGATGCGTTCGGCGGCATGCAAGCCAATATCGAAGTGACTGGCAGCGACTGGACGCTTGAAAATCGCGAAATCGACACGATCAACGCCAACAAGCCGCACCGCCTCGGCATCAATCTTAATCAGCCAGTTAAAAACGCGACAGTTATTATCACAATCAAGCCTGTTGGTTTTACCGACGACCTGCCTGGCTTCTACAAAGAGCCTGATATGAACGCGTTAGCCCCGCAATTGGACAAGGCCATCGCCGTTGAGGCGGAAGCATTTAGCAAACAGGAAAACGGCGAAGTCAACGTCGAGCCAAAGGTCGGCGCCAGTGAGAAGGCCTTCAAGAATTGGGACACGGTCGGCCATCGCCTCACATGGACGTTCGACGTGAAGTCCGCAGGCCGTTACGCCGTGCTCGTTCGCAGTTGCAACGCCTTCATGGACGGCGTCGCCCGCAACGCCTTCATCGACGACAAACCGTTGAACGGCAACGATAATCCATTCCTCTTCCCTGGCACGGGCGGATGGAGCAGCACGACCGATCAATGGCGGGATGTCTGGATGGCGGACAGCGGCAAAGCGCTTGTTCTGGAACTCACCGCCGGAAAGCATGATCTTATGATGGAAAACATTGATGGCCGCGGACTTAACTTTGATTGGCTTAAGCTCGTTCCTGTTAAATAATCGTTCGGGAGGCTGCCTCTCCTGCGGAACCGTAAAATTGCACGTTCCCGCAGGAGCGGGACCCTCCCTTTCCCGTCCTTTTATCTCTTGTATTCCTTCACATGTCTTCAATAGACTACAGCGTCTTCATTCTCTATCTTGTTGTCGTTCTTTGCATTGGCTGGGCTGCCTCTCGCAAATCATCACAGGATGACGAATACTTTCTGGCAGGACGTGGCATGGGATGGCTCCCCATCGGCCTGTCCGTCATGGTGACGTCGTTCAGCGCCATCAACTATCTTGCCATTCCCAGCGAGATTTTTGGCTATGGATTGTATGTCATCGTGTCCTTTCCCGTATTCTTTCTGGCGGCATGGCCGATTTCGAAAATTTGGATGCCCTATTTCCATAACCTCCGTGTTACCAGTGTTTATGAAGTATTGGAACGGCGTTATGACGTGCGGGTTAGGAGCCTTGCCAGCGGTCTGTTCATCCTCTGGCGATTCTTCTGGATGGCGACCGCCCTCTATGCCTCCGGCAAGATCATGGGAGCGCTGACAGGATGGCCGCAATGGTCGTTAATTCTTCTATGCGGATTAATCGCAACAATTTACACATTCATCGGCGGGATGCGAGCTGTCATGTGGACGGATGTTGCGCAGTTCTTCGTCCTTTTTGGCGGAATCGCTCTTGGTGTAGCCTTGTCCTTCTGCCAGAACGGCTTAGATGTATTTCGACTGGCCTTTGAAGGCAGCCGTCTCAAACCGTTTGCGCCGTTGGATGGGAGCTTTTTCTCCTTCGATCCGCGAATCCGCATCACCTTATGGAGCGGACTTATTGGAACGGCCGTAGCATTTTTGGCCCGCTATGGCGCAGACCAAGTGGTCATGCAACGCTATCTGACAGCGAAAAGCCTGAAAGCGGCGCAGAAAGGCATCTGGTTGAATGCCGTGGCTTCAACGGTATCGCTGTCGCTTCTTGTGCTGTTCGGCATGGCAATTTACGCAAACGCCTGCCGTCTAGGGGCTTTTGCTACGGACAATGGTTTGTCGCTACCCGCTGCGCAACGGCAGGCGATGGCGTTGAAGCAACTGTCACAAATCATTCGTTCGTTTCCGTCCGGCGTGGCTGGCCTGATCGTGGCAGGACTGCTTGCAGCAACGATGTCCAGCATCGATTCGGGCGTCAATGCTTGCACAGCCGCCTACGTGACGGATTTCCAGAAGCGGTTCCAAGGGAAGAACTTATCATCAAAATGGCTCTCTTTGGTCATCGGCGTCGTTTCAACATCGCTTGCCTTGGTTCTAATTCCAGTCTGCAAATCGAATAGCGTGTTTGCCATTGTCAACAAATTCGTAAACGGCCTCGGCAGCCCGCTACTCTGCCTGATGCTTCTGGGGATGTTCAGCAAAAAGACGAATTCCGTCGGCGTATTTGTCGGAGGCATCATCGGGCTATTTGCCAGTTTAGCTATCTCTTTCTGGCTGAGGCCGTTAGCATTGCATTACTATGCCGTCGCCAATCTTCTGGTCTGTCTGGCATCGTGCTATATATGTAGTTGTTTATATGGAGCAATTTTGAAAAAATCAATATAATAATCTTTGAGTTTCTTTGTGTGTTTTAAATAACAGGGTGCGATGTCAAGGACACGTGAAATTAACGAATCATAGTTTTTATCATCCATAAAAACACCAGGAATATCGGAGCTAAAAGCAATCCAGGTATGCTTGTCTAAATCTTCTTGTAAATAAATCTTGAATCTTGGTGTTCCGTATGGAAGAGCAGATGCATTTTCGTGGACTTCAAATGACGAAGAATTATTTTTCATTTCTAAACCTTTTAACTTATGGATAAAATCATCGGGGGTAATTGCGGGGACTTTGCTTCGATCTTCAAAATCTTTTATATTGTCTGTGATAATGTAATCTGCGTTGACAGCTTGGGCACAGCAATCTTGTAAATTATCCTCAAAGTCTGTAAACTTTCTATCACCTATCGCTTTCTTTAGCATATCATTGTCAGCATATGCGATTATAAGGGAATCACATATTAACTTTAGCCATTGAAAACGCTGCTCAAGTGGATATCGCCTCCAAAGATACCAGAGAATGGAAAGCGAATGAAATGCAACAAAACCTTCCAGATGTTTTTGATTGCATTTATTCATGATGATTCTGGATTCATTTGTATATTTGTCTTCACGACCTGTAAAAAAAGTCATGATGACATTTGTATCAAGCAGGATTTTCATATTGTTTTATTCAAAATACTGGGGATATTTTTTGGATAAGACAGCTTTACGTGCAGTTTCAAGATCTTCAATCGGATATTTTTTGCATTTCTCCCTTAACCGATCACATTCCTGGACGAATCTTTCAAATATGTCTTGCGATGAATATGAAAGATCAGGTACCTTGCTGGCTGTTTGATCTTCGACTAGTAGCTTCGACATAAAATCAATTACTTTTGAAATCTCCGCAGGATGAAGCCGCGTCAGTAGATATCGAACCTGTTGTTTTGTTGTCATCATGTTTTCCTCCATTTTAAAAACCTAACAAGAATCATATATTTAATATATCAATCCAAAATTTAAATGCAAATAATTTCTATTAAAAATATTAGATGAATAAAATAACAGATAAAAGAATAATATTCAGAACGAAAGAATGATATTCACAATAAAACTATCATAAAGGTATCTATCTAGAATTGTGACAGATATCCTTATGATAGTTGTTCAAAGAAAATGAATCTACACCACGCGGCGTGGAACGGGATGCGTCATGATTTTCAATTGATTGAGGACGGAGACGACGCCTTCCACACTGGCGGTGACTTCCGCCGCACGTTGAGACACGATTTCCGACATGGCAAGACCATTCAAAACGACCTTGCCATTGTTGCTTTCTACGACCAGAAAACGTAGCGGCAGGCATTCCTGCTCTCTGAGGCGGAAGATGATCCGATTAACTAACATCTTGTCGTCCAAAAGCTTCTGACCTTGAACATTTCGCTCTTGCGTCATAATGGAAGCCATGGCGCATTGCAAGAAAGCAGCCAGTGTTTCAATCGTCATTGTGTCCGTCTTGACGACCACGTCATAGCTGTTCGCGGCATACCAATCTTCATTGTAATGGAAAATGCAGAAACCCGCGCGATCGCGGTCACTCTTGTCCATCATCGCCTGTGCCTTTGTCAACGTGCAACCTTCGGATTCCATGATTTTCTGCAGACGTGTTTCCTTTGAAGCTACAAGCTTGACGCGCAAGCAGTTCGGAATACCGGCAAAAAGAAAATTGGCGCCGCGCCCCACGATCAGCTTGTCGCCTTGCTGGACTTCAAAAAACAAAATATTGCGAAGCGTATCCAGATAATGGTCGGATTCGCCTCTGAAAATCCGAGCGAAGAAGCCCGGCTTCTTTTCATCATACTCCCGCAAGGAGTCGTGTGGCATGCCGATTTCATCAAATCGTTTTTCCACAAACTCTTTGCCAATACATTCCATCCCAAGTAGTTCGCTTAGACGAACGACTTCCTTTTCGGAAATAGAGCCCAATTCACGCGCCAATGTAATGAACGACATGGTCAGTTCTCCTTCATTGTCATCATGCTTTTAACAGAGAGACAATTTCCTATTATTTAATATACGTGTAGAACTGCCAATTTATCAAGTGAAAACTAATAAAAAATTACCTTTTTTTCATTTTTTGATTATTTTTTTATGGAAGTGTCAATTTAATGACCTTTTTGACGGAAGCAATCTGTTCGTCCGTGCCCATGACGGAGACTTTATCATGCGGTTCGAAGCGGTCTTCCGGACCTGGCAAACCTTTCAGCGCTACGCCTTTGCGGACGATTCGAGCCACCGTCACGCCAGTCAGATTGCGTAACCGCAATTCACGCAGCGTCTTGAAGCAGACCTGCGATTTTTCTGGAACTTCAATCTCTTCAATATGCAACTGCAGAAGATTCGTAAGAGACTCTTCATAGACGGGCCGTTCCGTCTTGGCGAGAAATTCCTTCGTTTTCTTCTCAACAGCCTCATCTCCAAGGAAATACACATCGTCTTCCGCCTGAAATGAGGCGTTCGCTCCCGGATTGTTCAATTTCACGCCGTCTTTGCGGACGATACGGGAGACCGTCGCTCCGGTCTGATTGCGCAAATGCAACTGGTTGAACGGGATGCCAATGCAACCAGATGTCTTCGGGACTTTCAGATGGAACTCGTGGTTTGAAAACAACAGGACGCTTTCCACTTCGTCCCGTCCATCGTCTTCGCCGTTCATCAGTGAATTCAACGTGTCCTGCGCATCCGTCGCCAATGTCTTAAATTGGTCGTGCCAAACGAAATACGCAAGGATGAAAATGACAATCATTCCGATGAACATATACCAATTGAACACCAGCAGGCTACTGAGGAATGTATATTCCAGAAGCAGAAGCCCTAATGTGATCAAACGGACTGTCGTGCGAATGATACGGCGGAAGCTGACGACCCAATGCGTCTCCGCGAAATTCTGGCTGGAAGCGCCGGAAATATCTCGGCCTAAACGAGTTCCGAGCCATGCACCATTCAAAAACAGGGGGATGGACAGGAGACTTGCGACGGCCCATAATGCCACAACTTTGTACTCTTGAATCCATGACGGCAGTTTGTCCCACAGGCTGGTTACGCCCTTCAGATAATCCGCCACAAGGAAGATGACGGCGATCAGCACCATGTTTAAAGCGAACAACATGAAATGCCAGCCGAATTGATGCAAGTGGTTCTCCGACACGAGTTCACGGCCTGTGCGGCTGCTCCATGCCGTGTAATTTTTCATGCCTTTCTGCACAGATGTCGGGAAATGATTGAACATCCAGTCCGCGAAAACGCCTGTCTTGCGTAAGATGAACGGATTCAACAATGTCGTGATAATGGACACGCCGACGGCCACTTGATACATTGCTGGAAATGGCTCTGCGGCATTCGTCAGCCTTACTCCCAACAACGCAACAAGATAGGCAAAATCACCAATCTGTGCGAGCCCGACGCCGACCTGCAACGAGTCGCGGAATGTCTGCCCTGTCAGCAGGCAGCTCGCCAAGCTGTTCAGACTCTTGCCGACGATGACGACCGCCGTCAGCAGCAGAATCGTCCATTTGTGCTCCCACATCTGGATGGGATTCACCATGAGGCCGATCGTCACGAAGAACATCGCGCTGAACATGCAACGGATACCTACAGTGTTCTTGTTCACACGTTTACGGACTTTCGACTCCGAAATGATGGCTCCTACGAGAAATGCACCGAGGGCCAAACTGAAATTCATCCGTTCCGCGATAAGCGAAATACCGAACGTCACGCCCATGATGATGACTAGCAGCGTCTCTTCGTCCTGAAGTTTGCTAAGCATTTTGTTTAGGAACGGCGGCAACAGGAGAAGTCCGAAAATGAAAACGCCTGTAAGGAACAACCCTAACAGCCCCAATTGTTTAGCTAATTCTCCAGCTTGGAAGCGGCCCGTCATACCAAGACCTGTCAAAATCGCCATGATGCCGATTGTCAGCACATCTTCACTAATGGTCGTGCCAAAAATGACGGAGGCGAATTTTTCCTTTGAGCAACCCATTTCGTCCAGACTCTTCGCGAGAAGCGTTGTGGAAGAGTCGCAGATGACGCCACCAAGGAAGAGGCTCGGGATAGTATCCCATCCAAGAATCTGTCGTCCAACGACATAGCCGATGAGAATCATCATGCCGAGATCATAGATGGCGGCAGGAAAAACCGTTCGACCAAGTTTTCGCAACTTGCGAATGTTCAGTTCCAAGCCAAGCGTGAACATGAGGAAGATGATGCCCAAATTGGCCAAGACATTGATGCTTTCTTCGTTGCGGATCAACAGGTTATTAAAGAAATTCATCCGCATCAGCGCCCCAGCGGCGATGTAGCCGATGACTTTCGGCCAGCCCAAAAGATGGAACAGCGCAGCAACGATTCCGGCCGCTAGCATGACGGCGGCCAGATCCTGCACAAGCGTCAGTTTCGTCAATTCGGCGGCTCCTGATTCCGCAAGCATGAAAGTTATCATATTCATTTGATCCTCAATATATTATGGCTTGCCTACAAGCTAAGCCCGATAATTCCCAAAACGCAGCACAAAAGGCCTGTTGCGGATTTCCATGTGCATTTTTCTCGTAGCACAAGAATGCTGTACAATGAAAAGCCCGCGATACAGCTCACAACCATGACTGGATAAGAGATAGCCCCATAGCCCAGCCGAGCCATGCGATCCATCCCGTTGAATGTCAGATATAACGTGCCGAAGATGCCAATGGCTTTTTCTCCAAACGAAAACAACCAGAAACACGGCAAATGGAAATTTCTTTTCATGTTCTCCCGCAACGGTTTGAAGCCGCCGCGATGCAATTGTCCATACAAGGCCGAAAGCAACGAACCAATCGATATGAAGAAACAGCGATAGACAGCATGGATGCCATGGCGAATTTCCTCCGAATAACTCGGTTCATTGTTGATGGTCTGCTGTAACCCACAGATCATGAACGCTATGAACGACAGAAACAACCACGATTTGCCAGCCGTTTTCTGCGTATTGTCATGTCGGTCGTGGGACATGAGCAATAACGCAATGAGAATCATCGCCATGCCGCATATACGCAGTAATGGCGCAGGAATGCCATGGAACAGAACTCCAATGATGAACGGAATGACCGTTCCCGACTGCAAAATGCCCCATACCAATCCGTTAGGACCACGTTCCATGGCCCGCGCCATCGTTTCGTTCAAGAGATATCCGGTCACGCCCACGAAGAAAAACATGACAAATGCGTAAAGCCCTGTCTTTTGAGAGACTTCCATCTGTGGAAAGACTTTCATGAGAATCAGTAAACCGCAAACGACAAACGTGAGCGTACTGGACATCAACTGCATAAGCGATGAATCGATGCCGTGCTTTTTGGCTCCGCCCATGACGACGCCCGTCAAAGTCCAGATCAGCCCGACCGCTATCAATATCAAAACGCCAACAAACATATCAACGGAAAAACGGATCATTTCCCGCTCTTCCGCCCTTATTATATAATGTAATACGATTCCTGTCTAGCGCAAGGTGTAGCGACGGCGTCCCGCCGTCGAATGAAACGACGGCGTCTCCGCCGTTGGATTGTAACGACGGCGTCCCCGCCGTTGGATTGTAGCGACGGCGTCCCGCCGTCGGGTGTAACGACGGCGTCCCCGCCGTTGGATTGTAGCGACGGCGTCCCCGCCGTTGGATTGTAACGACGGCGTCCCGCCGTCGGGTGTAGCGCGCGCGCCCCGCCTGCGCCGTCGCTACCTTCGTAACACACCTCCACAATTGCATTTGCTTTCAGCTTTAAGCTTTTGACTTTAAGCTTTTAAGCCAGCATTCCTCTTGTATTCTTGTTTTCGAAGATCCTCCCTGAACTGAATTCATCGAACGCGCCAATTTCCAGCAGCTTGTCATATTGCGCGCTGCCGTCGTCGCCGAACTTCAGCGTCACGGCGGATGCCGTGACACCGCTGACCTGCACCGACTTGTCGCCATCCGTGTAGGTCAGAGTGGAAGCGTTCCACTTCGCCGCGGAACCGCTGTCGAACCACAACGTGACTCTTCCGTCGGCCAGCTGCTCGACAGTGTCCTTGCCCCAATTTCCGCCGAAGGCGAAGATGTCTTCGCCACCGCCGCCGTGCATGGAGTCATTTCCACTGCCGCCGACGATCACGTCGTTTCCACCCGCGCCAACGATCCGGTCGTTCCCAGCGTCGCCGAACAGTGTATTGTTCCCTGCGTTCGACCAGATCGTGTCGTCGCCGAGCCCTCCGTGGACGGACAGCCCGCCGCCGACATAGTCGAACTGGTCGCTCGTCAGATCCACGATGTCGTTACCCGCGCCCGCGAAGATCGCGTCTAGCCGCGACAGACGGGCCTGCTGTTCCGCCACGCCGTCAGGAGACTCTGTTATGACATCATCCGCAAACAGCGCATCGCCGCCTTCATCGTCTGTCAGCAGGAGCGTTGTCGCATCATTGGAGCCAGCAAATACGTCGCCGAAACGGTTGCGGCCGCTGACAAGTGC
>JAEEGK010020661.1_pt1 | contig 13982 bp, 12 predicted proteins | sample 8958771 | NCBI WGS metagenome assembly JAEEGK01 (sample SAMN16246547, study PRJNA631951) | gut metagenome | biome: gut microbiome; feature: rumen; material: SC-attached | host: Bos | place: Iran: Karaj | collected 2018-10 | reverse complement strand
ATCCAGGCGCCCCAGGCCACGTTACCGAAGCCGGAAACGGCGACCTTCTTGCCCTTGATGTCCTTGCCGGCGGTCTGGAGGAGGTGCTGGGTGAAATAGAGGGCACCGAAACCGGTAGCCTCCGGACGGAGGATGGAACCGCCCCAGGTGCCGCCCTTACCGGTGAGCACGCCTGTGTTGTACTGGCGGGCCAGCTTCTTATACATACCATAGAGGTAGCCGCTCTCGCGGCAGCGAACGCCTACGTCACCGGCGGGGATATCCTGGTCCGGGCCGATGCAGTTCCACAGCTCCAGCATGAAAGCCTGGCAGAAGCGCATGATCTCGTCGTTGGACTTGCCCACGGGGTCAAAGTCGGAGCCGCCCTTGGCGCCGCCCATCGGCAGGGTGGTGAGGGCGTTCTTGAAGGTCTGTTCGAAGCCCAGGAACTTGAGCATGGAAGGCGTTACGGCCTTGTGGAAACGGAGACCTCCCTTATAAGGACCGATGGCGCTGTTGAACTGGATGCGGTATCCGGTGTTGGTCTGGACTTCTCCCTTGTCGTCGATCCAGGTAACACGGAAAGTGAAGATGCGGTCCGGCTCTACGAGACGTTCCACGATCTTCGCCTTCTCAAATTCGGGATGCTGGTTGTAAACATCCTCGATGGATTCCAAAACCTCCTGAACAGCCTGCAGGTACTCTTTCTCGAGCGGGTATTTGGCCTGCAGACGGGCCATGATGTCGGTTGTTTTCATGATAAAATGAAAGTTTAGTGTTGTTGGTTATAAAAATTTAGGAATATGCTTTGATTCCGTCACAAATTTAAAGAATAAAAAGAGATTTAACAAGAATTCTCAAAAGAAAGATTCTTGGTAGAAATTGTGTCCTATCTCGCAATAAATTGCTATCTTTGCAGACTTTGTGCAACCAAACAGATTAATAATGAAAAGACTGACTTTCGCACTGTCTCTGGCAGCCTTTGCCGCGGCCCTCGTGTCCTGCGGAAATGGCCGGACCAAGGCCGCCCGCCTGCTGGAGAACTATGCCGAGGTGACCATCCCCGCACCCGATCTTTCGGGCATCACCGACAATGGCAAGGAAGTTTTGAACCTGTACCGTTTCGCCGCCGACCAGGCCGACGCCATCTACTGGGAACAGAACTTCGGATCCAAGGAAATCTTCAGCGAACTGGCCGATCCCGCCGAGCGCGAATACGCCTATATCAACTACGGCCCCTGGGACCGCATCGACAACCAGGCTTTCATTTCCGGTTACGGCGCCAAGCCCGCCGGTGCGCGCTTCTATCCGGAAGACATGACCGACGAGGAATTCCAGGCTTTCAAGGATCCCGACAAGAACAGTCCTTACACGCTGATCCGCCGCAAGGTGGACGGTTCCCTGGAGACGGTCTGGTTCCACGACGCTTATAAGGAGCAGGTGACGAAGATCTCCGACCTGCTGCGCGCCGCCGCCGACATCACCATCAAGCCCAGTGTCCGTGAATACCTGCTGCAGATGGCCCAGGCTGTCCTGACCGACGACTACTACGCCGCCGAAAAGGCCTGGCTCCAGATGACCGACAGCAAGATGGACCTCGTCATCGGCCCGACCGAGACCATCGACGACGCCCTCTATGGCAAGAAGGCTTCCTACGGCGCCTACGTGCTCCTGAAGAACCTCGACCGTACGGCATCCCTCCAGGCCCTGTGCGACCGTCTGCCCGAACTGCAGGCCTCCCTGCCCGGCGACAATGTCTATCATCAGTTCACCCCGGGCACGGCTTCCAATATCTTCTCCTGCGATGTGCTCTACTACGGTGGTTACACCAACGCCGGTTACAAGGTCATCGCCATCAACCTGCCCTATGACGCCCGCATGCAGGAAGAGTTCGGTTCCCGCACCATCCTGTTCGACAACGTCATCCGCGCCAAGTACAACCGTACCGTCTTCCCGGCCGGCATGCTGCTCCTGGAGCCCGGCGACCAGGCCCACCTGGACGCCAACGCCTTCTGGTGGAACATCGTGTTCCGCGAGGTGGCCCAGTCCCTGGGCGTGAAGGAAACCGTGAACGGCAAGGGCAGCGTCATCGAGGCCCTCGGCAATGAGGCCCTCACCGTGGAGAAGGTCAAGTCCAACGTGATCGGCGCCTACCTGTGCATGCAGGAGGTCTCCGCCCACCGCGTGGACGCCCTCATCCAGAAGCAGGATGTGATGGCTACCTTCATCACCAACGTCATCCGTTCGGCCCGCTTCGGTACGGGCGACGCCACCGGCCGCGCCAACCTCATCGTCTATAACTTCCTGCTGGACCAGGGCGCCATCGTCCGCAAGGCCTCCGGCAAGTACGATATCCATTACGACAAGGCCGAATCGTCCATCGCCTCCCTCGGCGAGCTCATCCTCTTCATCCAGGCTACCGGCGACATCAAGGCCGCCGAGCAGCTCGCTTCCAAGTACGCCGTGGTTCCCGCCACGCTCAAGGCCGATATCGTGAACCTCGAGCTGGAAAAGATTCCCGTGGATATCAGACTGACCTACGAAAAATAAATACTAATCAATAATGGCTAAAAAATTCAACCTGAAGCTCTGGGTGTTCCTGCCGCTCGTGCTGGCAATCACCATCTTCCTCTGGGCCGTTCCGGTGTCCTTCTTCGGCATCGACGCCCTCACCGTCGTCCAGCAGCGAGTCATCGCCCTGTTTGTCTTCGCTGCCCTGATGTGGATCTTTGAGATCATCCCCAACTGGTCCACGTCCCTCCTTGTGATTGTGATCGCCCTCCTGACGGTCTCGAACAAGGGTATCGGCTTCTTCTGCGATCCGCAGTACGGTACCCTCGTTCCTTACGCCCGTATCATGAGCTCCATGGCAGATCCCGTGGTCATGCTGTTCCTGGGCGGTTTCGTGCTGGCTATCATGGCCGAGCGCTACGGCCTGGACGTAACCCTGGCCCGCGCCCTGCTGAAACTCTTCGGCACCAACCCTTACGTGGTGCTGCTGGGCTTCCTCATCATGATCTCCATCTTCTCCATGTTCATGTCCAACACCGCCACCGCAGCCATGATGCTGGCCCTGCTGACCCCGGTGCTCTCCAAGCTTCCGGCCGATGACAAGGGTAAGGTAGGTCTGGCCCTGTCCATCCCCGTGGCCGCCAACCTCGGCGGTATCGGCACGCCCATCGGCACGCCCCCTAACGCTACGGCCAAGGGCGCCCTGGAGCAGGCCGGTATCGACATCTCCTTCGGCGACTGGTGCATGCACATGATCCCTTACGTGGTCATCATGATCATCCTCGCCTGGATCCTGCTGCGCTTCTTCTTCCCTTTCAAGACCAAGAAGCTCGTCCTGGAAATCCCCGAGAATACCAAGAAGAAAGACTGGAAGACCTATGTGGTGTGGATCACCTTCATCGGTACCATCCTCCTCTGGGCTACTGAAAAGCTCACCGGTATCAACTCCAATATCGTTGCCTGGATTCCGCTGGGTGTGTTCACCGCTACGGGCCTGTTCGGCAAGGAAGAAATCAAGGAAATCAACTGGAACGTCCTGTGGCTGGTCGCCGGTGGCTTCTGCCTGGGTTACCTCATGCAGGATACCGGCCTCGCCAAAGTGCTCATCCAGGCCATCCCGTTCGGCAACATGTCCGTGGTGATGGTGCTCGTGATCGCCGGTCTGGTCTGCTACTTCCTGTCCAACTTCATCTCCAACAGCGCCACCGCAGCCCTGCTGATCCCGATCCTGATCGTCGTCGCTAACGGTATGGCCGATCCCGAGGCCGCCAACAACGCCCAGTTCCTGGGCATGGGCGGCACTTCCGCCATGATCACCTTCATTGCGGTCTGCGCCTCCATCGCCATGCTGTTCCCCATCTCCACCCCTCCGAATGCCATCGCTTCGGCTACCGGTATGGTAGAGACCAAGGATATGACCAAGGTCGGTATCGTGATCGGTTTCGTAGGCTTCATCCTGGCTTATTTCTGGTTGACGAAGATATTTCCGTTTGCTTAATATAGTCACCCCCGGCCCGGACCGGGGGTCTCTTTAGAAAATACTATGAAGAAAGGTATCATTATTGTTCTGGCCACGCTGCTCACCGGTAGCGTAGCCTTTGCGCAGGAGACTCCTGCCAAGTTCAAGCTTTACGGCTTTATCCGTAACTATATTTCGGCCGATACCCGTGCCGTCAGTGCCGGTACCGAGGATCTGTACTTCTACATGCCCAAGGGCAAGGCCATGACCGACGGTTTCGACGCCAACGCCGGCTTCAACTGGCGCTTCGTTTCCCTGACCACCCGTCTGGGCCTGGATGTGTCCGGCTACAAGTTCGGCACCATGGGCGTGAGCGGTAAAGTCGAGGCCGACTTCTACAACCTCAGCAGCAACGTCCCCATCCTGCGTCTGCGCCAGGCTTTCATGAAGCTCACCTGGGACGAAAGCCCCGTGGCCCTCACCATCGGCCAGACCTGGCATCCGATGGCCGCCGACATGCCCCACATGACCAACCTGGAGACCGGCGCCCCCTTCAATCCGTTCAACCGCAGCCCTCAGGCTACCCTGGATTACAAGGCCGGTGACTTTACCTTCACCGCCAGCCTCCTGTACCTGAACCACTACCTGCCCACCGGTCCTGCCGGCAAGAGCAAGGATTACTACAAGTACGGCCTGCCTGAGTTCTACGCCGGCGTTACCTACAAGAGCGGCAAGTTCACGGGTAAGCTGGGTGTGGATATGGTGAACCTGCGTCCCTACCGTACCATCGAAGACTGGCGTGTCGTTCCCGGTTCCTCAGACCCCGCCAAGACGATCGAGGTGAAGAGCCTGCTCACCACCGTCTCTCCCTTCGTTTTCGTCCAGTACACCGACGGTCTGTTCCAGCTGCGCGCCAAGAGCATCCTGGCCCAGGGCGGCGAACACATGAACCTGCTGTCCGGTTACGGTATCAGCTCCTACAATGAAGACGGCACCATTACCTACGCTCCCATGCAGGACTGGGCCTCCTTCGTGAGCTTCCAGTATGGCAAGAAGTTCCAGGTGATGGGTATGCTCGGTTACATGAAGCAGCTGGGCACCACCAAGGACGTGACCACTATCTGGATCAACAACTCCGCCGACCAGCGCATCCAGCAGGCTTTCCGCGCCACCCCCACCGTGGCCTGGAACCTCGGCAAGTTCACCGTGTCCCTGGAGTACAACCTCACCGCCGCCGAGTTCGGCAGCGGCGTGCGTGACGCCCGCGGCATGTTCAACGGTGACAAGGAGTGGATCCTGAATCACCGCTTCATCTGCATGACGAAATTTAATTTCTAAGGATATCCATCAGAACCAATCCGGCCAGCGTATGGCCGAAGATGGCTGTTATGTGCGCAAGGCTGCCGTTCACGCAGGCCTTGCGCACAATTTCTTGTGCCGGTTCCTGCGCTTCGCCCTTGTTCTCCAGCAGTTCCTCCGAATAGACGCAGAGGACGGGCTTGCCGGTTTCCCGGCCTTCTTTACGGAACTTTTTTCGGATGGCCCGGGCCAGCGGGTCTCCCTGTACGTCCCAGAACTCGGCCACACGGATACGGGTGGGGTCTATCTTGAGGGCGGCGCCCATGGAAGAGAACAGGGCAGCGGGGGAGTGGCTGGCCAGTTCGATCAGGGCTGTCTTGTCCTTGAGGGAATCGATGCAGTCGATGATATAGTCGTAGCTGTCCAGGTGGAAATCGGCCGCATTCTCGGCGGTGAACAGCTCCTGGATGGCCGTGATCTGGGCCGAAGGGTTGATCTCCAGCAGGCGTTCCTTCAGGACTTCCACCTTGGGACGGCCCACCGTGCGGGTGGTGGCCATCAGCTGACGGTTCACGTTGGTGATGTTCACGCAGTCGGCGTCCACGATGGTCAGATGCAAGATGCCGGTACGTACCAGGCTCTCTGCGCACCAGGATCCGACGCCGCCTACGCCAAACAACAAAACACGCCTGGAAGCCAGTCGCTCCATGCTTTCATCGCCCAGCAGAAGGCGGGCCCGGTTGAAGATATCATTCATGGGCGCAAAGATACGCAATATTCGCGTATTTGGTACGCAGCGGAAAATTTTGTACATTTGTAGATAGATCGAAACTCAAACTAACCACACGTACAACTATGGGAGCATTTCACGCATACGACATTCGAGGCATCTACAACGTTGACTTCGATAAAGAAGTGGCCTACAAAGTAGGTTACTTCCTACCCGCATTGCTTAATACGAATAAGGTACTGGTAGGCCGCGACTGCCGCCTCTCCGGTCAGGAAATCCACGACTATCTGATCAAAGGCATCACGGATGCCGGCGCCGACGTGGACGATATCGGCCTCAGCAGCACGCCGCTGGTGTACTTCGGTACCGCCAACTATGGCTACAAGGCTTCCGTACAGATTACCGCCAGCCACAACCCGCGCGAGTACAACGGCATGAAAGTGAGCCGTGAGAACGCGCTGCCCGTGGGCCTGGATACCGGCCTGGGCCAGATCAAGCAGTGGATCGACGAAGGCCGCCCCACTCCCGTGGCCGCCAAGAAGGGTGTTGTCAAGGAAATCGACATCAAGCCCGACTATATCAAGTTCCTCCAGAAATACAAAGGCGACTACTCCAACCTCAAGATCGCCTTCGACCTCTCCAACGGCATGAGCTGCCTCTTCGCCAAGGAGATCTACAAGGGTGAAGACGCCACCTTCCTCTTCGACGAGATGGACGGCAGCTTCCCCAACCACGAGCCCAACCCGCTGGTGGCCAAGAACGTGGAGCCCCTGAAGAAGCTGGTCTCCGAACTCAAGGCCGATGTCGGCGTCATCTACGACGGAGACGCAGACCGCGTGATGTTCGTGGACGACAAGGCCCGCTTCGTGGCTCCGGATCTGGTGGTCGCCCTCATGGCCCGCTATTTCTGCGACGAAAGGGGAGAGAAGAACCCCCGCGTGCTGCAGGAGATCCGCTCCAGCCTGGCCGTGGCCGAGGAATTAACAAAGAACTATAACGCCGAGGTGCACACCTGGCGTGTGGGCCGCGCCTTCGCAGCCCCCAAGCTCCGTGAGATCGACGGTCTCTGGGGCGGGGAACTGGCCGGCCACTATTATTTCAAGGACTTTTTCTACAGCGACAGCGGCATGCTGAGCAGCATCATCGTGCTGCGCATCGTGAGCGCCCTCAAGAAGAAGGGCATCAAGCTGAGCGAAGAAATGGACCGCCTCACCGGTTACGAGAACTCCGGCGAGATCAACTACAAGGTAGAGGACAAGAAAGGTGCGATGGACGCCGTCAAGGCCTTCTTTGAAAGCAAGGAGAAACCCACCAAGGTCATGGACTTCGACGGATACCGTCTGGAGTTCCCCGGCTGGTGGTTCAACATCCGGCCTTCGAACACGGAGCCTTATCTGCGTTTCATCTGCGAAGCTACTTCCAAGGAAGTCCTCAAAGAAAAGATCGCCCTGGCCGACCAGATCATCGTGGGCCAGTTCGGCGGTAAACGTTAAAGAATGAAGAGAACGATATTGATTTTACTCTCTGTCTGCGCGGGTCTTTCCCTCCAGGCACAGGAGGCAGGCCGTGAGGCCGATTCCCTCCGTCACGTCTTCGGACGCCAACAGGTCATGCACTCCGTGCGACAGTCAACCTCTTACGCTGACACCCTTGATACCGGCAATCCCGGTGTCAAGGTTGTCTTGTATAGCAATGGCACTTACCGATATGTGAAGGACCCGAGCCTGGTAGCCGCCGACAGCGTGTTCACCGAGTGCTGGGACACCCGCGCCGTGAATCCCTACCGGGACCAGCCGGATCCCATTCCGGACCGCTTCTCCATCTGGGTGGTGGATTCCCTGGATTCCTATGTGTGCCCTTACGTGGCCCATCCCCGTTCCCTGTTCGGCTACCGTCACGGCCGCCGTCACCAGGGTATCGACCTGCCGTATCCGAAGGGTACGCCGGTGCGCGTGGCTTTCGACGGCAAGGTCCGTATCTCCGACTATGTCGGCGGTTACGGCAACCTGGTGGTCGTCCGCCATGCCAACGGTCTGGAGACGTTCTACGCCCATCTGTCCAGGCGCAACGTGCAGTCGGGTGACTGGGTGAGCGCCGGTGACATCATCGGCGAGGGCGGCAGCACCGGTCGTTCCACGGGCCCGCACCTGCATTTCGAGACGCGCTACAAGGGCGCCGCCTTCGATCCCTCCTGGCTTATCGACTTCGAGACGGGCACCCTGCGCCACCGCCTCCTGAAGATCCGCTCCTGGTACTTCAATCCCAACCAGCGCTATGTCCAGAACGTAGATGACGAAGACGAGATCTTCCGCACCGACGAGGAGGACCGCCTGCTGGCCGAAGAGAACGCCAAGAAGGAGGCCGCCGCCCGCGCTGCCGCCGAGGCCGCCGCCATGCGTTACCACACGGTACGCTCCGGCGACACCCTGTCGGCCATCGCCCGCAAGTACAAGACTTCCGTCCGTGAGATCTGCCGCCTGAACGGCATAAAAGAAACAACCGTCCTCCAGGTCGGAAAACGGTTAAGGGTCAGATAATAAAAGAAGAGGCAAACGCCTCTTCTTTTATTTTAACTTGCTGTTGTAGTGAGGGTGAACTTTGCCCTTGCTGATGTTCAGCAGCTTGCTGGAGATCATCTTCTTGCGGACGGGGGCGGCGTGGTCCGTGAAGAGGTCGCCGTCCAGATGGGAGAGTTCGTGCTGGACCATGCGGGCGGCGAAGTTGTCAAAGACTTCGGTCACCTGTTCCAGGTCCTCGTTGTAGTAGCGGACCTTGATGGTCTTGGAACGGACGATGTCGCAATAAACGCCGGGGATGCTCAGGCAGCCCTCGGAGTAGGTGGTCTGCTCCTCGCTCTCTTCCAGGATCTCGGGGTTGATGAGGGTGCGGCGGAAGTCTTTCAGGTAGTCGTAAGTATCGGCTACTACGTCTCCGTCCACGATGACTACGCGCTGGCTCACGCCGATCTGCGGAGCGGCGAGGCCGCATCCGTCGGCCGTGACCAGGGTGTCTTTCAGGTCTTGAACCAGGGAAGCGATGGCTTCTTTATCGGCCAGGTTCACTTCCGCGGCTTTCTTGCGCAGCACTTCTGCGCCATAAAGGTAAATGGGACGTATCATACGTTAATTGTTTATCTGTTTTGTCTGTCCAGGTAGCCCTGGAGGATGATGGCCGCCGCGATCTTGTCCACGGAGGTCTTGTCCCGGCGGTCCTTGTACTTCATGCCGCCGTCGATCATGGCACGGTGGGCGAGCACCGAGGTGAAGCGCTCGTCTTCCAGTGTGACGGGAATCTCCGGAAAGGCTTTTTTGAGCACTTTCAGGAAGACGTCCACGTCGGCCTGGGCCTCCGAGGGCTTCCCGTTCATATTCACCGGATAGCCGATCACAAAGTGAACGATTCTCTCTTTTTCGGCGTATTTTTTGAGATAATCTATTAACTTTGTAGAATCGACTGTATCCAGTGCGGACGCAAAGATTCCCAGCGGGTCGCTGGTTGCGAGACCGGTGCGCCTGCGTCCGTAATCTATGCCGATGATTCTGTCCATACAGTCTGCAAAGATACGAAGTATTATGGAGAAACCCGATAAGAAGAAAAAGAACAGGTCGTTCCGTCTGGCGCTGGTGGATGCTATTTCCCACGAAAGGATTTGGAGTTTCCGCTACACGCGTACGGCGATGATCATCGCCCTCATCTCTTTCTTCGTCATTTTCATCGTCAGTATTTACAGCCTCATCGCCTATACGCCGGTGCGCTCCCTTATCCCTGGCTATCCCGGCGCCATTTCCCGCCGCCAGGCCGTGCAGAACGCGCTCCGCATCGACTCGTTGGAAACCCGCATCCTGCAGTGGGAACTGTATGCCGAGAACCTCCGCCGCGTGGTCTCCGGCGCAGAACCTATCCGCATGGACAGCCTGATCCTGAGCACCCAGGGCGTATCCCGCGAAGAGGTGGACGCCCGTTTCCTGGCCCTCAGGGATTCGCTCCTGCGCCTGGACGTGGAACAGGAGGAGCAGTTCGGCGTAGATGCCGAGACCACCCGCCGCAACCTGCCCATCGAGGCCCTTTCCTTCTTCACGCCGGTCAAGGGCGTGGTATCCGACGAGTTCGAGCGCGCCGTCCATCCCTGGATCGACGTGACGGCTCCCGCCGGTTCCGTGGTGATGGCCGTGCTGGACGGTACGGTCGTATTCACCGGCTGGGAAGAGGAGACCGGCTACAGCGTAGCCATCCAGCACAGGGGAGACATCCTCTCCGTTTACAAGCACAACGAAAAATTACTGCATAAGGCCGGCGACGTCGTCAAGGCGGGTACCCCGATCGGGGTGCTGGCATCCTCATCCTCGCTCACCAAGGGAGACCACCTGCACTTCGAACTCTGGTACGAAGGCACGGCCGTGGATCCCCGTCAGTATATCAAATTCTAGATTCTTCGCTTCGCTCAGAATGACAAAGAGAATTGCAATCCTCGGATCGACGGGCTCCATCGGCACGCAGACGCTGGATGTGGTGCGCCAGCACCCGGACCGGTTCTCCGTGTTTATGATATCGGCCAACAGCAGCGCGCAGCGCCTGGTCGAGCAGGCCCTGGCTTTCCACGTCCCGCATGTGGTCATCTGCAATCCTGCCAAATACGACGAGGTGCGCAGCGCCCTTCCCGCTTCGGTCCAGGTCCATCTGGGTATCGAGGCGGCCTGCGCCCTGGTGCAGGCCCCGGAGGTGGACGTCGTGGTGGCGGCTATGGTCGGCTTCAGCGGACTTCGGCCCACGCTTGCGGCCATCCGCTCCGGCAAGACCATCGCCCTCGCCAATAAGGAGACCCTCGTGGCCGCCGGACAGCTTGTCATGGCCGAGGCCGCCCGCTGCAAGGCTCCCATCTATCCGGTCGATTCCGAACATTCGGCCATCTTCCAGTGCCTGCAGGGCGCGCAGGGGAATCCCATCCATCTGATCCATCTGACGGCTTCGGGCGGCCCGTTCCGCACCTGGTCGCGGGAAGATATCGCCAAGGCGGGCAGGGAACAGGCTCTGAAGCATCCCAACTGGGATATGGGTGCCAAGATTACCATCGATTCCGCCACCATGATGAACAAGGGCTTCGAGGTGATCGAGGCCAAATGGCTGTTCAATGTGCCGGCCAGCCAGATCCATGTGGTCGTGCATCCGGAATCCGTGATCCACTCCATGGTGGAGTTCGTGGACGGGGCCGTCATCGCGCAGCTCGGCTGCCCGGACATGCGCCTGCCCATCGCCCTTGCCATGGCCTACCCGGAGCGTCTTCCGCTGGACGGCAAACGGCTCAGCTTCAGCGAGCTGAAGGACCTGACCTTCTTCGAACCGGACAAGGAGAAGTTCCCTTGCCTGCAGCTGGCTTTCGACGCCATCGGCCAGGGCGGCAACATCCCTTGCGCCATGAACGCCGCGAACGAAGTGGCGGTGGCTGCATTCCTCGCCGGCAGCATCGGCTTTTATGACATTCCGCGTTGCATCACGCACGCGATGGAGCGCATCGGCTTCGTGGAGAATCCTTCCCTGGACGACATCTTCGCCACCCACGCCGAGGCGACCTCCCTCTCCCAATCTTTCCTGGGCGTATGAGAGTATTACAAGTGATCCTGGCCCTGTCCGTGCTCATCCTTTTTCACGAGCTGGGACATTATATCTGGGCCCGCATTTTCCGTATCCGCGTAGATAAGTTCTTCCTCTTTTTCGATGTGGGAGGCTTCAAGCTGTTTTCCTTCAAGATAGGGGAGACCGAATATGGCATGGGCTGGCTGCCCCTGGGCGGCTACTGCAAGATCGCCGGCATGGTGGACGAATCCATGGACACCGAGGCCCTGATGCAGGAACCCAAGCCCTGGGAGTTCCGTACGCATCCCGCGTGGCAGCGGCTGCTGGTCATGGCGGGCGGCGTCATCAATAACTTCATCCTGGCCCTGTTGCTGTTCATCGGCATCCTGGCCGGATGGGGCCGCAACTACATGCCCAACGAAAGCGCAGTGTACGTGAACGAGCTGGGCGAACAGCTGGGCTTCCGCACGGGGGACCGCATCCTCCGCTTCGACGACTACGTCCCCACGGACTTCATGAACCTGCAGGCCGATCTGGCCCGCCGCCAGGTGCGCAAGGCTACGGTCCTCCGCGGGACGGATACCCTTGATATATATATAGATCAGGCGTTGATTGGAGAAGTAATCAACAGTCCCGGTGTGTTTGATATCGCCCTTCCTTTCGTCGTGGACAGCGTGATGGTGTCGAGCCCCAACGCAGGATCGGCCCTCTGTGTGGGGGATAGGATCGTCGGCGTGATGGGGGAGAGCACCCCGTACCTGCAGGATGCGCAGAAGGTGCTGCGCGCCCATCCGGGGGAAAGCGTTTCCGTCACCGTCCTCCGCGAGGCCGATACGCTGGCCATTCCGCTGCAGGTGGATTCCCTGGGCATGCTGGGCGTTTTCTTCCGCAATCCTTCCCTCAGCCACCGGGATTATACCGTCCTGGAGGCCATTCCGGCCGGTTGCAGCTGGGCCTGGGAAAGTGTGGCAGGATATTTGCGTGATCTAAGGCTGGTTGCGACGCCTTCCACCGGCGCTTACAAGTCGGTTGGCAGTTTCGTCGCAATCGGCCAGGTTTTCCCCACCTCCTGGAATTGGCTTCAGTTCCTCTATATCGTGGCGCTGCTTTCCATTATGCTGGGCGTGATGAACCTGCTGCCTATCCCTGCCCTGGACGGCGGACACATTGTGTTCTGTCTGTACGAAATGGTCACCGGCCGCAAGCCGTCCGACCGCTTCCTCATGGTGGCGCAGATGATCGGAATGTTCCTGATCATCGCCCTCATGTTCCTGGCTTTTGGAAACGATATAGCTAGATTAATTCGATAAACTGATGAAAAAGCGTATTCTCTGGGTCGCCATGACCTGCGTACTGGCCCTGATGACCAGCTGTAAGAACGGGAATAAGGACCTCCTTCCGAACGTAAGCGGAAAGGCGGGCGAGGTGCTGGTAGTCATCGAACGGGCCGATTGGGAGTCCGACCTGGGCGTCGCCATCCGCGAATCCCTGGCCGGCGACACGCCTTACCTGGCGCAGCGCGAACCGCTGTTCGTCCTGTCCAACGTGCCCCCGGGAGCCTTCAACAGCATGTTCAAGGTGCACCGGAATCTTCTCCTGATCAATATCAACCCGCAGAATGCGTCCAACGGCATCGTCTATAAGAACAACGTCTGGGCCCGTCCCCAGGCTGCGGTGCAGGTGAATGCGGCCGATGCCGCCGAGGCCCTCGCCCTGTTCACGGAGGCCGCCCCCAAAGTAGCCGAGTTCTACGAGCAGTCGGAGCGCGACCGTATCATCGCCAATGCGAAACTCTATGAGGAGCGCGCCCTGCGTGATCCCGTGGAGAAGGTGACGGGCGGTATCCTCCATTTCCCTTCCGGCTACCGCTGCCGCAAGTTCACCGACGACTTTGTCTGGATCGCCGACGAGAAGCAGTACACCAACCAGACGGTCCTGGTGTATAAGTATCCTGTGACCGGTCCCGACGTGTTTACGCTGGAGAATATCATCCGTCAGCGCAACGAGGTGATGCAGGCCAATGTGCCGGGTATGTTCGAAGGTTCCTATATGACCACCTCGACCTCCCTGGAGCCCGTGACCCGCAGCCTCCGTTACCATGGCCGTGACTTCATGGAAACCCGCGGTTTCTGGGAAGTGCACGGGGATTTCATGGGCGGTCCCTTCGTTTCGCACTCCTTCTACAGCCAGGACGGCAAGGATATCATCGTGATCGAAGCTTTCGTCTTTGCGCCCCGCTATGACAAGCGTCAGTACCTGCGCCAGGTGGAATCGCTGCTCTACTCGTTTGAGTGGAAAAAAGATGAAAAATAATTTTGCAGGGTAAAAAAATATTGCTACCTTTGCAATCCCAAGTTTGGTGGGTTCGTATAACGGTTAGTACTCGGGATTTTCATTCCCGCAATAGGAGTTCGATTCTCCTACCCACTACCA
>JAEEGK010020660.1_pt1 | contig 13982 bp, 7 predicted proteins | sample 8958771 | NCBI WGS metagenome assembly JAEEGK01 (sample SAMN16246547, study PRJNA631951) | gut metagenome | biome: gut microbiome; feature: rumen; material: SC-attached | host: Bos | place: Iran: Karaj | collected 2018-10 | reverse complement strand
TCCCATTTGTCTTCTAATTCTTTTAAAATTGAATAATCACTTTGATTGTTTAAAACATTATTATTATTTACATTGTTATTATTTATTCCATCATTAAATTCATTTGATTGAATATTATCGTTGTATTCATTTAAATAATTAATGTTACTTAAATTAGAATTACTTAAATCTAAATTATTATTATCGTTGTTGTTTATAATAATATTATTATTTTTTTTATTGTTTTTCATTTTAAAATTAATTTTATGATAATATTTTTTTGTTTTATAAAATAAAAAAATATTATCAAAAATATTAAATTAAAAAAATTTATAAAAAATAAAAAATAATATATCTAATGTTAGATTTTAAACCTCAAAAACCTAATGTAAAAAAAAGAAAATTTAATATTGGAACTAATCCATCAAAAAAAACAAATTTAGTTGAAGTTGAACAAATTATAACAACAAAAATAACAAACAATCCAGTAAATGAACCAGTAGATGATGACATTCCAGATGAAAGAATAGAAAATCCAAACAAACCAAAACGTTTTGTGATAGGAAGCAATTCTAATAATAGTAATAATAACACAAATAATAAAAAATTTAATATTGGTTCAAATACAAAAAATAATAATACTAATTCAAATAATAAAAATGTTATTAATAATCCTTTTAATAGACCAAATCTTTTATTAGAAGATGTTATTAATCCAAATAATAATGCTGGACCTTTGCCTCCTTTTATGATGCCTGAAGAAAAAAATTCACATAATAATATTATTGAAGATGATTTTTTAATTGCCGAAGAAAGTTCAAATAATGTTAGACATGGACCCATTCCAGTAATGCAAATTAAACATAAAGAAATTACAATTAAAGAAATAAATCCACCGGAATTAAGTGCTAAAATTGGAGTTGAGCCAAAAAAGAAAGTAATTCATATTCATCAAATAAATAAACATAATGAAGACGCTGAATTATTTTAAGTTCATATTATGTAAATTTCTATAATAATATTAATATTATATAATATTTTTAATTTTTATATAATTATAAATATTATTATAAAAATAAAAAAAAATTTAAAACAAATATTTTTTCTTATATTTATAAAAAAATATTTTTTATAATACTAAAAAATAATATTAATATTTATTATAAAAGCACGTTTTTTAAAAAAATTTTAATTAATAAACTAAAAATGTCATATGAAAATTACTACAAAGATGATTTAGAAACTCCTGGAAGCTATTTTATAGAAAACGATGATACAAAAATGGATTTCACTGATGAAGATTGCAACACTCCAACTCCAACAGGCGATGGAACCTATGAAGAATATCAAAAAATTTTTACAGACAAAGGCTTCAAAATTGAAAAAGATTATGAACAAGATGAATCTCTCTTCAGACAAAGTTCAAATGATGTTTGTCTTCCTGCTCCTCCTGAAGTAATTATTAATAAACATGATGATTGTAATAATTTTGGCTGTCCTGAAACACCTGATGGTCAAGGAAATTTATTCAGACCCACTGTTAATAGCAATGAAATTAATTCTATCAAATATAATAATAATGATTATTGTATAAATTTACCTACTCCTTGTCTTTCCACTGTTTCTACTCCTTCTTGTTCAACTTCTAAAAAAATCAAGTTTAATATTGTTTCTTTGGAAAATTTAACAAAAAGTGATAAATTAGGTAATATTTATAATGAAGTTACTGATTCTAATTCAAATGAAAAGTTTAAGACTGTTCAAAGTGATAATTTAAATAATTATAATGATGTGGATGTTAAAAAAATTAGCAATACAAATGGTGTAACTGATAATAATGAAAGCTTAATCAAAAAAAAATTTTCCGTTTCTTTGGTTAAATATCAAAATCCAACTAGACGATTTAAACCAGATTCAATTAGAAAAAAAATAAAATCAAGAACTCATAAACATTTAAGAAATCTATTAAATGAATATTTACGAAAAGCAAAAAGTAAAATGATATTTGATTATTTCCCTCAATCATTTGTAAGTAATGTGAAAATAAACATAAATAAATCAGTTCTTAATCTAACGCTAAGAGAACTATATTTGAAGGAATTTAAAGGTTTAGCAAAAGATAAAGAAAAAGAAATTAATAATAAGAAAGTGATTTATTATTTGGAAAAAAATAAAGACATTGGGACTAATAGTGGTGTTGAAAAGCTATTAAACTACAAATATAAAGACATATTAAAATTGTATTTTAATAGTGAATTATTTAAGAAAGATCTAAGTCGTTTAAAAGATGAAGGAGAAGACGATGAATATATAAATAAATATAAATTTCTTGCTTTAAACTGGTGTGATTTTTATGAACAAAGTGGAAAGAATAATATACAATTCTAAATTTCTTATTAAAATTTTTCTTTTATGAATCAGCTATAAATATAATTTAATAAATTGATTCATTAAAAGAAAAGAAAGAAATTTTTGGATTGTATGTTAGAAATTTAATATTATAAATGTAAATATAAATATGATTAGTTGTATAAGTATTATATATTTTAAATTTAAAAAATTATATCATTCTTTTAATAAATAATTTATTATAATATGAAAAAGTTATTTAAAATTTATTTTGAAAATTATTTTTTTTTAAAGATATTTTTATAAAAATTATTAAATTTTAAATTATTTATTATTTTAAATTAAATAAATAATTATATGATAAAAAATATATTTAATTTATATTATAAAAAAATAATATAATATGGAAAAATGTGGGAATGAAAATTGTTCAAATATTCTTGATAATAATTCTCAAATATATGAATGTTCAGATTGTTCGAAAATGTGTTGTTCAGAAAAATGTCTTTTAAATCATACGAAAAATCATTTATCTAATCAAAATAATAATAATAATAGAAATGTAAGTCAAAAAATTCGTTCTTCTTTTTCTCAAAGTATTTTTATTAAATTAGGTTCAATTAATTCAGCTTTAAATAATATGAATGACCCAAAATTTATATTAATTAATTTTGATATAAATAAAAATAATAAATTAGGAAAAGGAGATTATTCTGATATTTATTTTGCCAAAAATACAAAAGATAATAAAGATTATGCAATTAAACATATAAAAAAAAATTTAATTAGCCCTGATAAAATTTACAAAGAAATTGAAATTCATTTATTATTAAATCATCCTAATATTTTAAAATTATATGATTATAAAGAAGATAATAATAGTTTCTTTTTAATTTTGGATTTATGTAAAATGAATTTAAAAACGTGTATTAAAAATAATTTAATTAAAAATGAAAATGATATTTTTAATATTTTTATTCAAATTCTTGATGGAATTCATTTTCTCCACATTAATAATTATTCACATAATTTAATTCGTTCAGAAAATATTCTTATTAAAAATGTAAATGATTTAGATAATAATATGAATTCAAATAATTTTAACAATGTTTTATTATGTGATTTCAAAAAATTAAATAAAAATGAAGAATATAATGAAAATAATCAAATTTATGATTTATGGTGTTTGGGAATTGTTTTATATGAAATGATTTATAAAAAATTACCTTTCAAAGAAAATGATGATTTTTATGAATATTTTAATAATGGATTAAATATAAATGATTTAATAGATAATAATAATAATAATATTTCTGAAGAATGTATAAATTTAGTTAAAAATTTATTAATGTTAAATAAAAATTCTCAAATTAAATCTAAAGAAATTTTTTCTTATGGTTGGATTAATAAATTTGAAAAATTATATAAAAAAATTAAAATTCAAAAAACTTTACAAGAAAAAAATAATTATATTAATGAATATAAAAGTTTTGATTTAAATATAAATAAAAATGAATTTAAACAACCTGTAATTAATAATGATAATGATAATATTTTTCAAAATGCTTTAAAAAAAGTTAATACAAAAAAAAAGAAATACACTTTAAACAACAATAAATATGAACCAAATATATTAAAAACTTCTATTTCTAATAATAATAATAATAATTTTGAAGAAAATGATGATAATAATTTTAAATTATTAAAAGATTCCATTCAAATTGCAAATCAAAATAAAGACCTTTATAAAATAAATGAAAATAAAAATTTAATTGAAAATAATAATAATGATCATAATAATAATAATAATAATATAAACAAAGAAAGTGATGATGATGATGATGATAATAATTATCCATATAATTTTACAACACATAAAAAATTAAAACTAATAATGCCTCCTAAAAATAAAAAAAATCAAAATGATAATAATATAGTAAATGTTCCAAAAATTGATGAGAAAAATTTTCAAAAAAATAATAATGAAAAATTATTTATTGATGAAATGAATACTCCAACACCTTATAGTTCCAAAACAGAAAATTTAAATTTAGATAATGCAATTGGTTTGTTGCAAAATGCAAATAAATTAAAAGAAAATAATGAAAAAGTTGATAAAAAAAATCCAGAAAAAGTTCATAAAGAACCAAGTTTTTGGCAAAGAATATTAGCTCCTTTTAAATGTGGAGATTAAATAAAAATAATATATAAATTTAATTAATATAAATTAGTATTTTTAATATTTATTTATATGGAATTTAAAATTATGAGAACAATATTTAGAATTATATATTAAATATAAAATAAATAAATAATTTTATATTAATTTATTATTTTTATTTGAATAACTTCTTTTAATTTTTTTAAAATAAATATTTTCATTGCTATTTTTTTTATAAAATTCATCTAATTCATTTTTTAAATTAATTAATTTTGTATGAACTATATTTCTTAAATTATTTTTTTCAAAATTTTTCTTTACTAAATTAGAAATATCTTTTAAAGGATTATTAAAAACATTAATTTTTAAATGTCCACAATTAAATTTATTTTCAATAATATTTTTAATATTATTTTTAATTTCAATACTTTTTTTTATTTTTTTTTCAATTTTATCTTTTTTAACTTCTTCATTCATTAATTTATCTTCGTTTTTTTCTGGAGAATTATGAACACTATTACAATTATGAATTTTATTTGTAAATAAATTTTTGTTTCTTTTTTCACGTAAATATTCCAAATTTTCTAAACATATTTGAATATTTTGATCAAGTTTCACTATTTTTTCTCCATATTTATTTATTAAATTAGTTGCTAAAATTTTAACTACTTTAATTTTAGTAAAAAATCCCATACAAGCTTTTACATCGAATTTATTTATTTTAATCAATTTTTTATTTTGCTTTTTATATAACTTATCTTCTTTTTCATTTATCCAATTTAATCTCATTATTTCCTCACTTGTAATTCTCTTTTCTGGATCTATTTCTAAACAATTAGTAACAAAATCACAAAAACCTTTTGACATTCTATTTTTTTCTGGAAATTTAAATTCACCTTTTGAAATTATATTAAATAATTCCAATATATTATCATCATTTTCAGATTTAAAAGGAAATTCTTTATATGCTAAAATATAACTTGTAACACCTAATGCCCAAATGTCTAAAGGTTTTCCTTTAAAATCTATACTTTCTCCAGCCGAATCTGTTGTACAAGTTTCAGGTGCTCGAAAATAATTTGTTCCTTCTATTTTTTTTGTAGGTAAATCTATATTATCCTTTAATATATTACTTATATTAAAATCAGTTATTTTACAATTCAGATTTTCATCAAATAAAATATTATCTGGTTTTATATCTCTATGAACAATTCCATTTTTATGTAAATAATCTATTCCAAGAACAATGTCTCGAATGAATTTTCTTATTTGATCTTCTGAATAATTTTCTGCTTCATATTCAGGAGGAATTTCTTCTTCAGAATCTTCATCTGATTCAAATTCATTTTTATTGTTATTAATTATAGCATTGGATTTTTTATTTTTATAATAGTTTGAAAAATGTTTGTTTATATAAAATTTTCCTGTATATTCATTAAAATGCATTAAAGTGCCAAATGGACAATTATCTAATATTAAATATATTTTATTTTTTTCATTGTCATATAAAATTTCATGCAATCTAACAATATTTGGATGTTTACATTTTTTTAAAATTGCTATTTCTTTTAATGCATTTTCTAACATAGAATTAATTTGTAATTTTCCTTCATCATCTTTAAAAAAACCTTTTTTTTTTCTTTGCAATTTATTTTTATCTATTATTTTCATTGCAAATTCTTTTCCATTTTTTTCAACTAATTTTACCTTTGAAAAAGCCCCACTTCCTAAAATTTTTTTTACAATATAACCATTGTAAATTTTTCTATTTTTTGAATCTAAACTTCTAATTATTTCATTTTCTGGTATATCTGATGTACTTTCAATTTCAGTAGGTTTTTCATTTAAAGACATAATATATTTAATTTTAAATAAAAGTATAAATATTATTTTTATAAAACAAATAAATTTTTAAATAAATATATATATATATATATATATATATATATATATATATATATATTATTTAAAAATATTAATTTGAATTAATTTAATAAATTTTATATAAAATTTTTTAAATCATCCAAAAAAAATTAAACATTAAAATAAATTATATTATAATAAAATATAATTTAAATATAATTAATGGAAATTTTTAATTCTCGTCCCCTTTCAATTCAAAATTACTTAAACGAACATCAAGATCAAATGTTATTTTCATATAACAACAAAACCTCAATATTCAAAGTAAAATACGCCTATTTAAAAAAAACAGATACAAAATCATTTCGTTCAAAAGAATTTACATTTGATTTCGATGAATCCCAAGAATATTTTTTTTTCATAACAAAAAATAAAAATCCAAATTATCTCAAACCAAAAATCGAAAAAAACATGATTCGAAAAAAAAAAATCGACAACAAAAACATATCATTTGATTTCGATTATAATAAATACATTCTCACAGGAAACATAGCAAAAAATAAAAACAATTCATTAGAAATAATAAGCACAGTTTTATTAAACAGAGAAGTATGTGAAATATCACATTCAAACGCCGAATCAATAAAATATTATCAAATAACAAAAAAAATAAAAGACAAAAGAAAAAAAATAATTTTTGATAAATTCGATAATAATTTATATAAATATTACATAGTCGAAATCGAATCAAAAAAACCAATTTCTGAAACAACATTTAAAGAAGATGGAATTTTATCTGTAATTTATTTATTAATTCAACATAGAGATGATATAATAAATTTATTTGCAATAATTAAATACGCAATGTATTTTTCAAAAGAAACTCAATGTAATTATATATCAAAATATATTAGAGATTTATTATTTGATTTCTCTCATTTTCCTTCGGAAATTTTTTCTGAATTTCTTGCGAATATTGGATCTATTGAAAAAATAAATGAAAATAAAAGTGTTCTAACATTTCCTTTAAAAAATAATATTAATGCACTTAAAGAAATTAATTTTATTAATACTAGAACTCATATTAATCTTAATTTACCGAATATTATTAGACCAAAAGCAAAAGATAAAATTCCTTTTCATAAATTCATTCAATTGTATGAAAAATATAAATTATTTCAAACTGATGATTATAAAATAAAAAAGAAATTATTAAAAAAAGAAAAAGAAAAATATGAATTTATTAAAAATAGTTTAATTTATGATAAAAATACTGATATGATTAATAATGATCATAAAGTAAATTTACATAATTTAATTGAATATTTTTTTAAAGAAATTGAAATTTTTCTTAAAAATAAAATTAAAAATAAAGAAACTATTCGAAGATTTATTATAGAATCTTTAAATAATTATATTAATCAATATATTTTATTTAAAGGATTTTATAATATTGATGTTGTTATTAATGATGATGATATGTTTGAAATTCAATGTAGTAAAGATAAAAAATGGAATAAAAAAATAAATACTTCTCTTAAATGTATTATTAATCGTTGTTTGTGGGGTTTAAATTATTTTTGTGAATTTAATGAAGGTTTTTTTCATAAACATTTTACTATTTTTGATTATTCTTATAATTTTAATGAAAAAAATGTTATACATACTTTTCCTACTTTTAATGATAGTTCTAAAAAAAATAAAATTAGAATTTTTGATATTCCCTTTATTGATAAATGGGTGTTTAAAATATCAACGATTATTTTATTTATTTATGAAAATTTATTTGATTTTTTAAATGAAAATAAAAAAAATAATGATAATAATAATGAAAATCAAATTAATATAAATAATATTAATTTAAAAAATAATAATAATAATGATAATATTAATAATAAGGATAATAATAATAATGATATTAATACAAATAATAATAATAATAATGATATTAATAATGATAATAATAAAAATAATAACATTATTAATAATAATATTATTAAAAACGAAAATGATATAATTCTCACAAATAATCAAGATAACTTTAATATATTAAGTGATGAAGTATCAAGTGATTCAATGAAATTAGATGAAACAGTATCAATTGAATGGACATTAGAGCAAAAAAAATTTTTAGAATTATTTGATAATTTAATAATAAATATTTGTGGTGACATTTCAAATAATTATGATAAAGTTTTACCAGATTATTATGAATTTTGTATAAAAATTAGTGGATTTCCTTTAGAACAATACAATTGTATTGATAATTTATGTCAACATTTTGCTAATACAAATATTGAAGTTTTATTAAATAAAAATGTTTGTTTTTTAATTCCTTATAATTCAATTTATAATATTAATAACAATAATTATTATAATATTCCTAATTTAAATGAAATAATTGAACCTTATTTAATTTTAGCTGATAGTAAATTAAAAAAATATTTAGAAAAAAGAAAAAATAATAAAGAAGATTTTATAAAAAATGAAAAAATTAATTTGGATTATTTTTTTAATCATTTGAAAGAAATAAATTTTGAAAAAGTTCATTACAATGTTTTTATTTCTGATTATAATAATAATATTAATAATAATATTAATAATAATATTGATAATAATAATATTTTTAATGAAAATTTAATTACAACAGAAACAAATTCAAATTCAAATATTGATGAAAATAATAATAAATCAAATGATAATAAAATTATAAAATTAGAAAATTTTAATGAATTTGTAAATAAAGAAATTTATAATATTTATTTTTTATTTAATTTATATTATTATTTCATTTTCAAGCAAATGAAAATAATGAAAGAAAATTTTTTAAATTATGATTATTTATATAAATATAAACAAAAAAAAGAAAATAGTATAGAACAATCATTTCATGACGAAGATAAAAGTATAATAAAAGAAACAAAAAAAAATAATGATAATTACAAAGAAGGATTAAAAAAAATAAAAGAAAATATATTAAATGATTTAAGAATAATTTCAAAATTACAAAAATTAACAAGAAGAATGTTATTTATATTTTATAATTACATTAAAAAAATTATATATGACATTAATTGTGAAGAAAATTCCGCTGATAGTAATTTTATTAAAATCGGACATTTTTTAATAAATTTACGAAGTTTTAAAGAACCAGGAAATTCAATGGAAGAATTTATTAATTCTGAATTTTATAAAAAAACTTTTAATTTAAATTAAATAATTATAAATTATAACAATAATATTTTTATTATATTAAAAATAAATTCAAAATTATTATTATAAAAATTAATTTAATAATATAATTTTTTTAATGAAAATAAAAAAAATTCCTTTAGCACAAATTATAAAAAAAGAATTTAAAAGAAATATAAAAACGCCTTTAACAGAAAGAGAAAAAAATAATAATATTTATCATCCTTTAAATAAACCTTTAATTTCAAAATTTGAAATTAAAGATTTATTAATAAATAAAAATTTTAATATTATAAAAAATCTCAAAATTAAAAAAATTATTTCAAATCACAAAAAAAATTTTAATCTCTCTTGTTCAAATATTTTAAATAAAATTAAAAATAATAATTTAAATCTCTCTCAAACAAATTACAATCAATTTAAATTTTCTCGCAATAATTCTTCTTTAATTTTACCAAAAACAATATTAAATTATTATTCAGGTTCACCTAAAATTAACGAAAAAAATACTAATAAAATTAATAATATTTTCTCATATCGCAACAAATTTTTTAATAACAAACTTTCAATCAAAAGCAAATCATTAAAATCTTTACAAACAGAAAGAAAAAAAATAATCAAACCTTTAATATTTAATAAATTAAATCAAACACAAAATTCCTCAAAATTATTTAAAAATTCCATAACAAAAAATAATAGTATTAATAGTAATAATAATACAATTAATCACGAATTAGATTATAAAATGTTAATTAAATCAGAAAGATTAAGAAAAGGAATGCGAATTCGAGCAGCAAATTCACATACAATCGTAGGCGAAATGAATCCTTTATTAATGAATAAAAATAATTATAAAAAGAAAAACATGGATACATGTTTTAGTAAAATAAATTTCATATCTAAATCATTAGGAATAATGTCATTATTTGGTGTTTTTAATGGTCATGGAAAAGATGGTTATAAAATATCAAAAATATTAAAAGATTTTTTTATGAATTATTTCATATCAAATAATAACATATCAGTTAATTCATTTAAAGATAATTTTTATTCAATTTTATCGAAATTATTTGAAGATGCTCAAAAATATTTAATTGAAAATTTCGCTAATTTTAATATTGATGTTCTTTATAGTGGGGTTACCTGTTCTATTATTTTATTTACGAATCAAAATAGAAATAAAATTTATTGTGCGAATTGTGGAGATTGTAAGTGCTTATTATATACGAATGGGAGAAATATTCCTTTAAGTTATGAACATAAAATTGAGAGACCAAGTGAAAAAATTAGAATTGTTGAAAGGATGAAAATTTATAAAAATTTTGAAAGTTATTTAGATTATCAATTGTTTAAAAATAATTTGTTGTTTGTTGATATTAATAAAAAAGATTATTTAAAATTAATGGGAATTAACAATAATAAAAATAATAATAATAATTATTTAATTAATAAAAATAAAGATTCTATTTATAATTCTATTTTTAATATAAAATATAATAAAGTTTTAAAAAATATTAAAAATATGATTTTAAATAATAATAATAATAATAATAATAACAACAAAAATAACTTAAATAAAATGTTTTTAAATAATAATTTTTTAAATACAAATTTTAATTTCATGAGTTCAATAAATTTAGTAAAATTCCAAAAAATAAAAGAAGAAAAAAACACAAAAAAAATAGAATATCAAAATTATTTCAAAAAATTAGGTCTATCTCGTTCAATAGGAGATATATCATGTGAAGAAATAGGTATAATAAGTGAGCCAGAAATAGTAGAATGTGATTTGAAATTAAATCGTGGAAAATTCATAGTTTTAGGAACAGCATCTTTATGGAAATTTCTAAAAAGAGAAGAAGTAGGAAACATAGTAAGAAAATTCTCAAAAGAAAACGATAGTTTCGGAGCATGTAAAGAACTAGAAAATATTGCCAGAGAAAGATGGAAACAAATAACAAGAAAAATAGAAGATATAACAGTTGTAGTTGTTTTTTTAGAATGGAAAAGTTAATTAAAATTATATATATATATTAATTTTATAAATTATATAATTTTAATATATAAAAAACAATTTAAATATAAATTATATAAAAAATGAAAGGAACAGCAAGACCACCTACAGGAAGTGCTATTGAAAGACCTATGACTACTAAAGCCGCAGGATATAGTAAATCTTTAGGAAAAGACCCTAAAGATTTTGGAAGAGGAACTAAAATGTTTTTTCATAGAAAAGAACCTACTTCAAAAGAAGGAATTATTAAAGAATTCGAAAAAAATGTACAAAAATTAAGTGACGAATCTATTATTTTAAAATGCAAAGGAAATTATGTTCAAGCAAAAGAAAAATGTCTAAGTGCTTATGACAAACTTAAAGATTTCAAAGAAAAAAACAATGAATACTTTAATGCAGAAATGGAGTTTGGAATTCAATTAAATTTAGCTTTAATTTTTGAAGGATTAAAAATGTTTGAAGACGCAAAACAAATGTACTTAGAAATAGTTCAAAAAGAAAATTATTATACTCCTGGAATAATGTTCCAAAAAATACGTATAAATTTAGGTAATTTATATTATAATCAAGGAGAATATAAAAAAGCAATTACTGAATGGCACAAAGCAGTTGATAAGATATCAAAAGACAATAAAGAAATGAGAGGTTCTATATTAAAAAACATTGCTTTAGCATATATAAAATTAGGTTCTTATAATGATGCAATAGATAATTTTACTGAAAGTGTGAAATTTAAAGAAGATATGAAAACTTGTATGAATTTACTTTTAAGTAATTTAGCTGGAAATAAAATTGATAAAACAAAAGAAGTCTTTAATTTAATGTTAGAAGTTTCTTTAAATCAACAAAAAGAAATTGACCCAACGGAAGAATCAAAAAATGCTATGGATCCTTTAAGAGAATATTTAATTATAAGAAAAAAAGAAAATAATCAAATTATTGTTAATGTTGCTCTTAATTTAATAAGATATTTAGAAAAAGAACCTTTAGAAGCATTTAAATACATTATTGAAAGTGTAAAAAAATATAATATGGAAGAAATATTAAATGAAATTGAAATGGCAAAAGCAATGTATTTCTTAAAAAAAAGAGAAGTTGAAAAAACAATCACAATTTTAAAAAGTTTCGAAAATAAAAATAAAAATTTAATTTCCAGAGTCGCAAATAATATATCATTTTTATATTTCGTAGAAGGAGACTATCCCAAAGCAGAAACATATGCAAATATCGCAATAGAAAACGAAAGATATAACCATAAAGCATTAGTCAACAAAGGTAATATTCATTTTATAAAAGAAGATTATTTAAAGGCAAAAGAATATTATCTTGAAGCAATTGGAGTTCAAAGTGATTGCATAGAAGCAATTTATAATTTAGGTATGGTTAATATACGAATGGATGCTGTTTATGAAGCAATTCAAGCGTTTGAAAAATTACATAGTATTTGTCCAAACATTCCTGAAGTTCTATACAAAATAGCTAAATTATATGAATATATGAAACAATATGAAGATGCTATTAAATATTATTCTTTATTACTTATGCAATTACCAAATGACCCTATTTTACTTTCAAGTTTAGGAAGTTTATATTATCAAATCAATCCAAAAGATGAAAAAACATATTTACATTATTTCGAAGATTCATTTAGATATTTTCCTTCAAATTTCGATAATTTAACTGTTTTAGGATTTTTATATTTCAAAGAAGAAATGTATGAACGAGCAATTAATTTCTTTAAACTAGCAAGCAAAGTGAATCCAAATGCATATACAGCAGAAATACATTATGCAAAATGCTTCTTTAAATTAGGAAGATATCCCGAAAGTTTTAGAGCATTTAAAAAGATTCATAATAAATATCCTGATAATAAAGAAGCTTTAACATTCCTTATTGAAAATGCAAGACAATTAAATATTCCTTTTGATGAATATGTTAAAGAACTTAATAAAATAGATCAAGAACAAATGGCTTTAGAAGGATATGGTAATCAAGCTTATGATTATGGAAGTTATGGAGAATATTATGGAGCACAAAATCCTATTCAACAACAAAGAGAATATGAAAATAGTAATTATAAAGGAGAAATGGTTGATTTTGCTAAATATTCTTCAAAAAATTATAAACCTCCTGGAAAAGAAACTAATCAATTTATGAAGTTTAATAATAATCAATCTCCTGATGAATTGTTACCTTAGGATTCTTTTTATTTTTTTAATATATTTTTTAATATAAAAAAATTATTTTAAGTTATTTTATTGTTATAATTATTTTTTTTTTTAATTCGTTTTATTTATAATTTAAAATTAAAAAAGAAATTAAATTTTTAGATTAAAATAAAATTTAATTTTAAGATTAGAAATTTAAAATTATTTAATATTTAATATTTTATTTTAAAAAAAAAAATTTATTTTTTTTTTTTTT
>JAEEGK010020656.1_pt1 | contig 13984 bp, 13 predicted proteins | sample 8958771 | NCBI WGS metagenome assembly JAEEGK01 (sample SAMN16246547, study PRJNA631951) | gut metagenome | biome: gut microbiome; feature: rumen; material: SC-attached | host: Bos | place: Iran: Karaj | collected 2018-10 | reverse complement strand
TTGTCAACTTATATGCTTGAAAAACTCCATCACGTCGTCCCAAGTCTTGTACGGTGCCTCGCCAAAATGCAGGAACGCGCCCATAAAGTCCTCCGCGCCGTTGTAGGGGCGGTCGTCGATGAGGTAGTCGCCATAATTGAGATTCTTGTGGTGCGAGATTATCAGACGGCGGTACGCTGCCACGCCAAGCCATTTTTGCACCCACTGCATCTTGTCGCTCCACGCCGTCGGATTGCTGAACGGCGCACTCGTCAGGATGTAAGTGTCGTATTTCAACGACAATGTCCTGAACGCCTTCACCGCGCTCGGCATCGGTTCCAACGCCGCAAAATATCCCGGAATGTCCCACGGATGTCCTTCGTACTGCTGCACAGTCTGCGCGTCAAATTTGCGGACGCCCTTTTCAAAATCCACAAGCGTGCCGTCGAGGTCAAAGTAAATTATAGGACGCTGAGTGCCGTTCTGTCGGTCGTCTATCCAACGAATCACCTGAATCACAGAGTTTTGCAGGACGCTCTCGTTGAGACGGTGTTCGCCGTCAAAATATATCGCATTAATATAATGTGCCGCAAACATATCAAAAGTATGCACCAACGGGTCCTTGTCGCCAAATAGTCCATAGACTCGCTTGCGATTTTCGTCAACATCGATGCCCGAAAAAGACTTTGCCATCACCTCCTTGAAGTCATCGACAGTGTCCTGCGTAATCCAAAACTCCGTCTCGCCGTCCTGTCGGGCATTGAGCCACTTCTGCTTGCCCATACCGTGGAGTTTTTTGAGCGTGTCGCCGATTTGGAACGCGGGGTTCACCAAAATGCGGTCGTATCCGTAGAGTTGTTCGGCGTAAAAACCGCCCATCGACGTGCCGATAATGAGGTCGGGATGTTCGGTGTCGCAGATTTGGTGCAATAGTTCCATCGCCGCAAGCGGGCTTACGGGCAGGTCGGGGGAAATGACGGTGGCATTAGGCAGGAGAATCCGCAAATTTTTGGCAGTGCCGCTCGCGCCCGACGACGCAAAGCCGTGGACGTAGAGGATTTTCTTGCCCTGCATCATATCAGGGTATTGTACGTAGTTTTGGTTGTCCATAATTGATGATGTTTTGTTGCAGGGACAAAGGTAACAATAATTATCCGTATTGGCAACAAAAAGGTAATGCTCGACCGCGATTTGTCGGAGTTGTACGGTGATGAGACACGTGTATTGAACCAAGCGGTAAGAACAGCTTCCAGTTTGTTTTTGGTAGTTTTGTAACTAATAAACACATTTGATTCTGAAGAAAGTAACATCATTTATACCTTATACTCTCCACAAATGCTATTTAAATGTTTTATCTAATTATTTCTTTAAGACCTTATACGCAAGTTTTTGATCTTGCAATAGTGACAAAATGGGTATTTAAACGCACACAAACTTCTACATAGTCTGAATGCTTTGGACTTTTATAAGTCTTCACCATTCGCATGGTTATATTCATTGTCATAGTACATTGAAATGTAATATTCACCATAGTGTTCGCATATACAGAACCATACGGGCTTCTTGGAAATCATATCCATAAGCATTCTTAATGTCATATCTTTCAACTCTTGGATGATTTCTTCGGTAGGATTCTCTAATTGTTCAGGCGAGTACTTCTTCAAGATTTCATTTCTAACCTGTTCCTTCATAGCCAATGTGTCCATCTGTTCCTTGTCTGGAACTTGATAGAACAAAGCGTCATAATTCTTTTTAAGAACATTCATTCCGTATGAGATGTCCTCAGAATCTGATAATGTATAATCCTCTAAGGTTATATATCTCTTATTATTCTTAAACTGACTAACAAGTTTATTGAAACGAATCTTTATATCTGCTTCACTTCGAGTATTAGCATCACAAAGCATAATTCGATATACTTTGTTATTATTTGTACCAATATAAATATGTACATCTTCTCCATTGAATTCTCCATCAAGGAATTCGTTGTCTCCAACTTTCTTAGGAACAAAACCCTTGGAAATAAGTTTTTGCTTCATTTCTGATTTGTATCCATCAATCGGAATGCCAAGAAATGTAGTAACGTCTTTCTGAGCGTATGTGATAACAGTAAAAAATGCCATTATCCAACACATAATTATTTTTTTCATATTACCTAAATTTCGCAGCTCTTTAGTTTAACTTTCTTTACTAAGTACCTGAGCAAAAAAATATTCAGGTTTCGCCATATCAGAAACTTCACTTACCTTAGTGCTGCAAATCAAAGCAACTGAAATTCATCAATGACATGGCAAAGGTAAGCATAATATCTGAAAAAAAATTATTTTAGGCGGAAAAAATTAAACCTTGACAAATTATCTGCGGATTTTTTAGAAAAGGTAAAAGATATTGAAAGTATCTCAATTTTTACGTAAAATTCATACACCCAATCTCCCAAATTTTTCATAACTTTGCGCCCGAATACCACATCAAGCGATTATGAAATTTACCGACATCCACAAAGTGTTGCTCCTGGGGTCGGGAGCGTTGAAAATTGGCGAGGCAGGCGAGTTTGACTACTCCGGCTCGCAGGCCCTCAAAGCACTCAAAGAGGAAGGCATCGAGACCGTCCTCGTGAACCCAAACATCGCCACTGTGCAGACTTCCGACAAGGTGGCGGACAAGATTTATTTCCTGCCCGTAACGCCCGAATTTGTCGAAAAAGTAATTGCCAAGGAGCGTCCTGACGGCATCTTGTTGTCGTTTGGCGGTCAGACCGCGTTGAACTGCGGCGTTGCGCTCCACCGTCAGGGCATTTTGGAAAAATACAACGTCCGCGTCATCGGCACGCCCGTAGAGGCAATTATCGACACCGAAGACCGCGATATTTTCAATCAGAAGTTGGCAGAAATCAATGTTAACTTCACCAAATCCCACGCCACAGAAACCGTTGACGAAGCCTTAAAAGCCGCCAACGAACTCGGCTACCCCGTAATCCTCCGCGCCGCATACGCTTTGGGTGGACTTGGAAGTGGTTTTTGCAACAACGACGACGAACTTCGCAGCCTTGCATCAAAGGCGTTCACATATTCCAATCAGGTTTTGGTGGAAAAATCCCTCAAAGGTTGGAAGGAAATCGAATACGAAGTGGTGCGCGACCGTTACGACAATTGCATCACGGTCTGCAATATGGAAAACTTCGACCCGCTCGGCATCCACACCGGCGAATCAATCGTTGTGGCTCCAAGTCAGACTCTTACAAACTCCGAATTCCACAAACTCCGCGAAATTGCAATCAAGATAATCCGCCACATCGGCATCGTTGGCGAATGTAACGTACAATACGCCCTTGACCCCAACTCCGAGGATTACAGGGTGATAGAGGTCAATGCAAGGCTCTCGCGCTCATCGGCGTTGGCATCCAAGGCAACGGGCTATCCATTGGCATTCGTCGCCGCAAAACTCGGTCTCGGCTATGGTCTCCACGAATTGAAAAACACTGTTACAAAGGTAACTACGGCTTGTTTTGAGCCGGCGTTGGACTATTGCGTTGTGAAAATCCCGCGTTGGGACCTCAACAAATTCGTGGGTGTCAGCAAGGAAATCGGCTCGGCGATGAAGTCGGTCGGCGAAATTATGGCAATCGGACGCACCTTCGAGGAAGCAATACAGAAGGGTCTGAGAATGATTGGTCAGGGTATGCACGGATTTATCGCCAATAAGCACATCGACAACATCCAAAAGGAACTCACCGAGCCTACGGATATGAGGATTTTTGCCATTGCGGACGCCTTCGCCAATGGCTTTACAGTTGACCAAATCCACGACCTCACCAAGATAGACAAGTGGTTCATTTACAGACTGAAATACATCTTTGACCTCGGCGAAAAGGCCAAGAAATTCAACAACGTTCAGGAGATAACCGACGATATGATGCGCGAACTCAAACGCGCCGGATTCTCGGACTTCCAAATCGCCAAAATCGTCTATAAGCATACAGCCGTTGACATCACCGCCGATATGCTCAAAGTGCGCGAACACCGCAAGGCATTGGGTATCACGCCGTTTGTAAAGCAAATCGACACCCTCGCCGCCGAATATCCCGCGCAGACCAATTATCTCTACATCACCTACCACGGCACGGAGCACGACATCGATTTCTTCGACGACAAACAGTCAGTAATCGTACTCGGCTCGGGCGCGTACCGAATCGGCAGTTCCGTGGAGTTCGATTGGTGCGGCGTCAATGCCATCAATACAATCCGCAAACGTGGTTTTAGGGCGATTATGATTAATTATAACCCCGAAACCGTCTCCACCGACTACGACACTTGCGACCGTCTTTATTTTGACGAACTTTCATACGAGCGCGTCCTCGACATCTACGACCTCGAACAGCCTCGCGGCGTGGTTGTTAGCACCGGCGGTCAGATTCCCAACAATTTGGCGATGCGTCTTTATGAAGCCAATGTACCCGTACTCGGCACCTCGCCGCTCGACATCGACAAGGCGGAAGACCGCAACAAATTTTCCGAACTCTGCGACAGTCTGAAAATCGACCAACCAAAATGGAAGGAACTCACTCACGTTGACGACATTATGAAATTTGCCGACGAGGTTGGCTTCCCGCTCCTGATACGTCCTTCATACGTGCTTTCGGGCGCGGCGATGAGCGTTGTCAGCAACAAGACCGAACTTGGACATTTCCTCGAACTCGCCGCAATGGTTTCCAAGCAATATCCCGTGGTGGTTACTCAATTCTTGGAAAATACCAAAGAGGTTGATTTTGACGCAGTTGCGCAGAACGGCGAATTGGTGCTGTATGCGATAAGCGAACATCAGGAATTTGCGGGCGTTCACTCCGGCGATGCCACGATGCTATTCCCGCCGCAAAAGTTGTACGTAGAGACAGTACGCCGTATCAAACAGATTGCCAAGAAGTTGGCAAAGGCGTTGAACATCTCCGGACCGTTCAATATGCAATTCCTCGCCAAGGACAACGACGTGAAGGTCATCGAACTCAATCTCCGTGCATCGCGCTCGTTCCCGTTTGTATCTAAGGTGTTGAAATGCAACTTCATAGAATACGCCACCGACATTATGTTGGGGCTCAAAGTAACGCCTCCCGCCAAGACACTCTTCGACCTCGAATATGTTGGCGTCAAGGCTCCGCAATTCTCGTTTGCACGTCTTGCAAAAGCCGACCCGACCCTCGGCGTCGAGATGGCTTCTACGGGCGAAGTTGGCTGTTTGGGTGAGAATTATTATGAGGCAATCCTCAAATCGATGCTCTCCGTCGGCTACAAAATCCCGGAGAAAAACATCCTGATTTCGTCGGGTCCGTTGAAGAGCAAGATGACGCTCCTCAATCCAGTCAAGGAGTTGAAGGAGAAGGGTTACAACATCTACTGCACACGTGGCACGTCCAATTTCTTCCACGAAAACGGCGTGGAGACCACTGTGGTGCATTGGCCCGACGACGACCGCAAACCCAACATCGCCGAAATGATCAAGGAGCACAAGTTTGACCTCGTAATCAACGTGCCCAAAAACCTCTCCAAGACGGAGTTGGACAAGGATTATGTAATCCGCCGTATGGCCATCGACTTCAACATCCCGCTCCTCACAAACGCCCGCCTCGCCGCCGCCTTCATCCGCGCATTCCTGCGTTATGGCGTTGACGATTTGAATATCAAGGCGTGGAATGAGTATTAATACACAATACGCCGTTATTTGCGGACAAGGATACAACATACCACGCAAATAACGGCGTATTATTTTTTAGACAATTTACGACTCAGCCGAGGGTTACAACTTTTCAATTTCTTCGGGCGACAGCCCTGTAACCTCCGCAATCATATCGATGGAATTGCCTTTCATTTTCAGTTTGTAAGCGATTTGACATTTGGCTTTTTGCTCGCCACGAGCTTCACCTTCATTTTCTTTCAAATTCATCACGTCATTATAAACAACGTAATCATCATACTCTTTCAGATACCGCTCTTGGTCGGCGTATGAAAGAGAATGGTATTGGGCGAGTTCGTTAAGCCGAAACAAACCCGCGCTCTTTTCTGTAAATGGCATTGTCGTTTTCATTTTGTCCATATTTGCTAAATTGAACAACCAATAGTCAAGGCTCGTCTTGCAGTTTTTTTCTTTGAACTTGCCTTTCCTGTAATACGGCAACTGAATCTTCCAAAATTCAAGGAGGTCATTGCTTACTTCCTTGCTTTTCATATTGACTATGCAGTGCCTTGATACTTTGTATTTCTCTTCGCCAGGGATTGTGAAGTTGAGGAGGAACACGCCGATGACCTTGTTAATGTTGTAGTCCCAGCCTCTTTTTTCTATTTCTTTTTTCTTCTTTCCCTTGCGCCCGTCTACGACACCTTGCTGAGATATGCCACGTGCCATATAGTACATCATTCGTCTGTCTATGAATGACTGCCGCTCGTTTTGCATCTCTACGATAAACTCATCGCCGGAGTCAAGTTTGCACTTAATGTCGTAAATTATTCTGTGCCGGTCTTGCTTGTCTCCGTCTGATTCGTTGTTCAAGTACGTAATGTTTTCTATTTTGAGTTCGATGCCTACGGACTCAAACAACGCGACGAGGAAGCCTTTCATCACCACCTCATCTCGGAAACACTTCTTGAACCCGAAATCAGTTATAGGGCTTATATAAAATATGTCCTTTTTGTCCATTGTTGAAAATGTTTTGCCACAAAGAAAATATTTTTTTTCGATTTATGCAAATAAATGTTAGTGTTTTCAATAAAAAAAACTATCTTTGCGCAGACCTTTCGCACCGAGTGCGGTGAGGAGAGGCAATTATTATATACAAGGCGTTTATTACGCTATGTTTTTGACTTCTTGAAACTTCGCAACTTTCAGATGTAACGTCAGAGATATGGCAGCGATAAATGCCCGTTCGTGTAATATATCGGTACATGAAAAGTAATTTTTGCGTGCCTATATATACTGCGTGGGTATTCGCTGTCCGTTTCGACGTTACGGGTAATGCGAAGACCTCAAGAAGTGGAACGGGCGGAGTATGAGTTCCACGCTTTTTTTGTGCGATGTCCGAAAATTGGGACTTTAAGTTCGGGCAAAAAACTAATATCAACCCGAAATGGACATACACATCGGACAACTCATCAAAGAAGAACTTCGCAGCCAAGGACGCTCCGTCAAATGGTTTGAGTCTCAGATAAACCGCTCGCACTCTGCCGTTTATGACATTTTCAGAAGTCACGACATCAATACCGAACTCCTAAAAACAATCTCCAAAGTCTTAAATCACGATTTCTTTATAGACCTCTCTGAACAAATGTACGGAAAAACAGCACAAAACTGTACGGAAAGTCCGTCAGAAAAGGCTTGAATGGAAGTCAAAAAGTGTATATTTTTGTTGTGAAATACAAAAGTCTTATTACTAATCTAAAATTAGCAAACACAATGAAAAAGAAAAATCTATTTATGTCTTTGGGCGTAGCATTGGCATTGTCTGCATGTCTTTCTTCTTGCAGTACACTCACAAGGACTTCCACCACCTACGATGTCGACGACCATTTCTTCAGCAACAACGAGGCCGAACTGACCGTAAGCACAAAGAAGGCTGTCCTCACCGAGTGGAAGGCTCCGAAGAAGGTGGTCAAAGGCGGCATGAAAAACATGAAGAGCGCCGCCGTAGCAGAATTGCTGCAGCAGAACGGAGATGCTGACGTATTGATTGCACCGCAGTTCGAAACTTACAAAAGGAAAATCACGGTAAAGGGCTACCCCGCCAAGTACACCAAATTCCAACCCAAAAAAAGCGAATAGAAGATTATGAGGAAATCATGGTTTTTGCTGCTCTCTGCCGCAGCTATACTGATGGGGTCCTGTGGTGTCCAGAGAAAATCGGCGGAGACAATAAGCGTCAACAACACCATCAACAACTACCCCGTCGTCGCCGACTTGCAAGTGGGCAAGAAAGTGACAGAGTCGGTGGAGTGGACCAACATTTTGTTCTACTCTCCATTGAAAATAGATGTCACCAAGGGCAACCTGATTGCTGAAACGCTCGACAAAAACGGTGGCGACTGCTTGCTCGAGCCTCAGTTTATCGTCGAGAAAAATGGTTTCCCGCCATTCTACAGCAAAAACAGGATTGTTGTAAGTGGTTTTGTCGGCACGTACAAGAATTTTAGGAATGCGACAGATGCCGACCTCGAGGCGTTGAAGGCAACGCAGAATCTCCCAACCAACGTGGCTCACAAATACAACAGTGACGAAGTTACTCCAACCATTGTTGTGAAATACGAGCCTAATGTACCCGCTGCCGGTGGTCCCAAAAAACACTGCAGACATCACAAAGATGGAAAAAAGAAATAATACCCAGAAGAATTGAACACATGATAGAAAACGAGACAACTCCCAAATTCTTGTGGAGTTATCTCGTTTTTTGTCAGTAATTAAGCCCCTCAATACTCCCTCAGCAAAAAAGCCATATAATGCGGCAGTGTCAAGAGGTTGTCTTTGTAACCGACATTATAATCGCCGAGTTTGATGGCGGATTTTACGTGGTATTTTTCATAATGAGCAAGAATGGTCTTGGTACTTTTGGCATTGCCATTTGCAGCCTTAACCTCCACAAGAGTGCATTCTCCTTTGTAACGCATCACAAAATCAACCTCCAACCCCGAATCCTTGCGGAAATAATATAGTTTGCGTTCCATTTTGCAAAAAATATCCGCTATAAGATTCTCAAACACAGCACCTTTGTATGCGAGAAGGTTACCTTGGAGAATATCAGCCTGAGTGCCTTTTTCCAACATTGATACAAACAGCCCCGTATCTGCCATATAAATTTTGAAAACATCATTCTCCGCATTGCCGTCCAAAGGCAACTCTGTGATTTGCAAGTTTCTACAACGGCAAATAATGCCCGCGTCCTCTATCCATTGCAGACTGTTGACGTAATGCGAAGCCTTGGCATTTTTGCGGATGAGCGAGTACTGAAACTTCTTATTTTCCTTGCTCAATTGCTGAGGAATAGACTCAAAACATTCGCGTATTCGCGGCTTGATGCTATCGTCGGCATATTTCACCATATCATCTTCATATTCATTGATGATAGCACGCTGAATATTAAGCACTTGATTGAGATCGTGGGTGTTTACAAAGGCGTTGACAGCCTCAGGCATTCCGCCCGTAATTACATATTGCAAAAGAAGTTTTTTCATTTGCTGATGTATCGCTTCCGGCACGGGTGTTACCGTTTTGCGACATTCGTTGATTTTTGAAATAATGGCGTCAGGAATACCGTTTGCCCACAAAAACTCCTCAAAATCAAGCGGAAACATATTGATGATACTTTCATAACCGACAGGCACGGAAGCCTTTTGACCGTTTTTGTCGCCGTAACCTTTCACGCCAAGAAGAGAACCCGTGGCTATTACGTCGTACCGCCCATCAAGATGAAAAAATTTAAGAGATGTACGCGCCCTTGGGCAGTCTTGGATTTCGTCAAAAATAATACAAGTTTTATGTGGCTCAAAAAACACATCCTTGACAATTGACGAAATGTTGAGGACGATTTCGTCAACGTTCATCTGCCCCTCGAAAGCAACCGATAGGTCAGTGTTTTCGATGAAATTGAGATAGACAACATTTTTATAGTTGTCATTGGCAAAAGTCCTGACGGCAAAGGTCTTGCCGCACTGACGACAACCTTTGATTACCAACGGTTTTTTGCCCGGAGTATCTTTCCAATCTCTAAGTTGTTGAATTACTTTACGTTTCAGCATATCATTCCACTTTTTCAAACGACTTTTTGCTCACTCGCGCCACTTTTTCAAGGGACTTTTTGGGTGTTCGCGCCACTTTTTCAAGGGACTTTGCAAATATAAGGCGAAAATTGCAATAATGCAAAAAAAATTTTTATGCTTTTTAATTATATTTTTGCAAAAAAATTTCCATCACATTTACAAAAAAAATATCTTTGCAAAAACTTATTGCTTACATCTTAACACGAAGATTATTATGAAACAGATTATAATATTGCTGATGCTGCTAATGCTGCCCTTCGCTGGTTTTGCGCAGATGAAATGGCAACCGGAGGATCATCACATTGACATCCATCACCCCGTGGAGGTATTTGGCGACGTCACCATCGACAAGGACGCCTGCACAATCACCAAGGACGGCAAGACTTACAAACTTTACGGCAAGGTAAAGATTGTTGACAATTGGGCGGACTTGAAAGTGCAGATTGTGGAAAATTGGCCCGACTTGAAGGTGAAAATTGTGGAAAACTGGCCCGACAAGTGCGGCAAATTTCAGGTGGTGGACACTTGGCCCGAACTCAAAGTGCAGATTGTTGACAATTTCGCCGACATCAAGGTGAAGGTGGTGGAAAATTGGCCCGGATTCTAAATTAATTATTAACATCCATACTATTATGAAAAAACATCTTATCCTAATTATGCTGTTGTGCCTTGGCATTCAGACAGTAACAACGGCGCAGACCAAGAAGCGCATCTCAATTCTTGGCGATTCGTACTCTACATTCGAGGGCTACATCCCGGCGGAAAACGAGCCGTGGTATTTCCAAAAGGTTGACACGGGACGTTCAGACGTTGTAAACGTGCGCCTTACGTGGTGGTGGCAGTTGATAAAGGAAGGCGGCTACCTCTTGGAGAAAAACGAATCGTACAGCGGTGCAACTATCTGTTATACAGGTTATAATGACGACGACTATTCGCCACGCTCGTTCATCACAAGGCTTCCCCGCGTCGGCAGCCCCGACATTCTGTTGATTTTTGGCTGTACCAACGACAGTTGGGCGGGCGCAAAGGTTGGCAACTATCAATACTCCGACTTCAAGCGCGGCGACCTCTACACGTACCGCCCCGCCCTCGCTAAACTCCTCGACGATGCTCTTTCGCGTTACCCAAATGTTGACATCTACTTCATCATCAACAGCGAACTCCGCCCCGACATCGTGGAATCCACCCTCACCATCTGCAAGCACTACAATATCCCCTGCATCCAACTCCAAAACATCGAAAAACGTTATGGTCACCCCACGGCAAAGGGTATGAAGGCAATTGCGGAACAGGTTGGGAAGGCGATAAGGTAGGTTTTTGCGACCGATTGATTTCGAGCGTATAATTCCATTATTCCGTGCGCATTGTTTCCGTGCGTATCATTTCCGTGCGCTCACGCACACGAATAATATGATGGAAATAGTATCAACCGTAAAAAAAATCGCTTACTCCACTAACCAATTTTTGCCAAAAATTACTTACTACGCTAAACGATTTTCCGTGCGCATTGCTTCCGTGCGTATTCATTTTTTCCGTGCGCTCACGCACACGGCTTGGAGTTTTCGCGCCGTTGGCGCTATGATGCCGACAAGTCCCAAAAAATCAGAAGAAACGCATAGAAAAAATTTTTGCAAAAAATTTGGTTGTTATATAGAAAAAGTACTATTTTTGTGATTAGTAAAATTGCCCAGACACTAATGTGTTGACTTTAATATGTATTTAACATAGAACTGAATGGAAGAAATAAATAAAGATTATATAGGTGTTATAACAGAAATAAGCGATGGCTTAAACAGCGGGTTATTGGAGTATCAAAAAATTCCAATACAAAAGAGTGTGTCTATATTAAAAGTTATTTCAGAGAAATTGGAAGATGACCAATGCACAATTTTCGATGTGCAGGATTCATTTATGAAAGTGTTTCCTAAGGAAACGTCTCCAAAAACAATTGCTTACCTTTATCCAGAAGATTATAAACAAAGATATGTGTATAGTGCGCACTATCCTAAATTAACGGTAGAACAGGAATCCGAATATGCAGAATTTCATATTGTCGAAAAACATAAATTTGATGATTATATTGTTTCGTATATGAAACGTTTTGAATTTGATAAACTTTCTAAAATCGAAAAGTTAGATTCCAAGAAATGGCTTATATTACGTGAACTTATTCAACACTGGAATTTAAAAGATGACATTTTGGATAATGTACGTAAAATGATTGACCAAACGAATGACATAGAATCATTTAAAGACGCAGTATTGCATATATGTAATATATCATTGAATAAGCGGTATAAAAATATGTATGGAAAACATTATTTGCGATACATTTGGGCTACGGATTATCAAAAAACGTTATGTGAACTAAAAGCAAAAAGTAACATAAAAATGTATTCAACAGATTCTCACGGAAGAAGTACGTTTGAGTATATAATTAATGATGACATTGTTATTACCGTAAAAACCAATTTTGCATACGGAAACGCTTCTTATTTTTTTTGCAACCTGAAATATAAAGGTGTTTGTATATTGCCTTATACAGAAGTCGTACGATATTATTATGTTAATTGGACAGACCTTTTGAGATATACGCACAAATACTATCTTAATAGAACCCAATGGATGTATCTATTTGATTATGTCGTAAGAATAACGAATTTAGCGAAAAGCGATTTTGAAACATTTAAGAAAGAAATTCTTAGAGATATAGAGGCAATGATGGATGAGGTTATTCGCATTTTTGAATCACCGTTAAAGGTTTTGGATTGCTTTATGAATGTAAAATATGAAAACCAAAGAGATTTTGAACTACATAGCAGTAAAAATGGCGTATATAGTCTTGTACGCAATATATCAAATGACGACATTGAAGAATATGAAGTTTTGCCCGAAGAAAAGGCATTTGCTTTTAAAGTTGAAAAAATAACAGGATGCCTTTCATTGATGGATAATTTAAATGATTTGGAAGATTTTCTTCCAGAAGTTAAGAAATACATAGACACTCTTGTCAATCTGAATACTAAAATTCATATTGAGATAATGGATATGATGAATAAATTGACAAAAGAAGTAACGCAGATGACAAAGGAATTGGAAATTGAAAAAAATAAATTTTATAATTTCGGAGCATCAATTATTTCTATATATGTTAACTGCATAGAATATGTGATTAATGAAGAAGACAAAATCATAGAAAAGTTAAACAATGAACATAGCACCGTAGAAGATGTAAAAACACTTTATTCTGTGCATACAAATATGAAGGATTATTTAGATACATTTAGAGATTCCCTTTATATAAAATTGAAAAAAAGTTTCAAAGGAGAATCTTATGAAGGAAATGATGCTTTTTACAATTTTGCCAACCACAAATATTATGAAAGATGTAAAACAGCATATTGTAATGCTGTTGAGTTACATAGACATATTAGGTTAAGAAAAAATTTCATTAATGTTTTAAACAAAGGATTGGAGCGTATAAAACAATATACAAATAATATCTGATTTATTTTCGCAGCATAGATTCTAACGCCAAGCCCCAACGGGGCGTAATCACCAAGACGTGTGCGTGAGCGCACGGATAATATGATGGGAAATGTATCAACCGTAAAAAAAATCGCTTACTACGCTAACCATTTTTTACCAAAAATCGCTTACTTCACTAACCAATTTTTGCCAAAAATCGCTTACTCCGCTAAACGATTTCCCGTGCATATCTTTTCCGTGCGCTCACGCACACGGCTTTGCGTTTTCGCGCCGTTGGCGCTATGATGCTGACGGCGACGAAAAAAACCGAAATTATTTTATTCACCATTCCAAAATCTTTGCTATCTTTGCAAGTTGAATTATTACAAAAATCGTGATGAAGAATTTTAAACTTGCAGATACAATATCGGGATGGGCGGCGTTTGTAGTCGCTACGGTGTCGTATTTGCTTACAATAGAGCCTACTGCGAGTTATTGGGACTGCGGCGAATTTATATGCACCGCATTCCGTCAGGAGGTGGGACACCCGCCGGGAGCACCGCTCTTTATGATTATGGGGCGCGTGTTTTCGCTATTGGCAGGTGGCGACGTAACACTTGTGGCGGCTATGATTAATGCAATGTCGGCTCTCGCAAGCGGATTTACCGTGCTGTTCCTGTATTGGAGCATCGTGCATATTGCGCGGCGGATTGTACTTGGCAACACTCAAAACGGCGCAACTACCA
>JAEEGK010020654.1_pt1 | contig 13985 bp, 10 predicted proteins | sample 8958771 | NCBI WGS metagenome assembly JAEEGK01 (sample SAMN16246547, study PRJNA631951) | gut metagenome | biome: gut microbiome; feature: rumen; material: SC-attached | host: Bos | place: Iran: Karaj | collected 2018-10 | reverse complement strand
GTCCTGTTGTACTCGTAGATAATTTTGGCACCAAATTAAATGCTACTACGTTCCAGGGTAACATAGGTGTAGACTATTCTATCCATGGTCTGGAAGATCTCCACATCTTAGCCAATCTGGCTGGTAATCTCACAAAAACAAAAGAGGAAACCAATAATAGTCCTTATACGACCTCAAGCTATTATTATGGTTGGGAGGGTTGGACTAAGAAAACCAACTATAACCACATCTTCAACATCTTCCTTCAGTACACTAAAGAACTGCAGAAAGACGTTCATAATTTGGATGTTCAGGTAGGTTATGAGTGGCAACGCTATCATCAAAAGAGTGACAACTGGGGCTATGGTATAATTCCTCAGACAGCTTCGGTAGGTGCTGGTAGCCGTTATAACGAGCCTACTGGTATCACTGAATGGAAATCTGAGAACCGTCTCCGCTCTTGGATTGGTCGTTTGAACTATACGTTGTTGAATCGCTACCTTCTGACCTTTACCATGCGTGCCGACGGTTCTTCACGTTTTGCCAAGGGTCATGAGTGGGGTTATTTCCCCGCTGCCGCTCTTGCCTGGCGTGTGAAAGAGGAAGCATTCCTGCGTAACAACAATACCATCAGTGATTTGAAACTCCGTCTGACCTATGGTAAAACTGGTCAGCAGAATATCGGTTACGACTTCTATTATATTCCAGCCTTTACTGCCAACTACGACCACGCTTACTATCCTCTTTTCGGTGATGGAAAGACGGTACGTCCAGGTGTATACAATACCGACCTAACTTGGGAGAAGACCACGACCTATGATGCAGGTCTGGATTTTTCTCTCTGGGACAGCCGCGTAAGTCTCAGCGCTGACTGGTACTATCGTAAGACAACCGACTTGATCAATAATATCTATGTTCCAGCAGGAGCCAACTTCGGTGCGCAAACAGTTGGTAATATCGGTGAGCTCCACAATACAGGTATTGAGGTCATGGCTACCGTTCGTCCTATCGTTTCCAAGGATCTGAACTGGGAAGTGACCTATAACTTCACCTATAATAAAAATAATATTGACGACCTGGCTTCCGACCTGATTGAACATGGCGGCATAGGTCTGTCTAAGAATGGTATGGCCTATCAGACTGATCACTCAGCTTCTGCGTTCTATGTATATCGTCAGGTTTATGACCAGAATGGTAACATTGTTCCTCATACATTTGTTGACCGCAACGGTAATGGTATTCTCGACAGCGACGACCGCTATTTCTACTACCATGCAGATCCAGATGTCACTATGGGTTTGGGTTCAAAGGTAACTTATAAGAACTGGGACTTCAGTTTCAATTCTCGTGCTAGTTTTGGTAACCATGTTTTCAATGCCAATATCAACGGCACTTATATCAGTGGCCAAGGTTTAGGTTCAACACTAAACTTCATGCACAATATTCCTACATTGGCACTGAAATATGGCCTGACAGATGCATCTGAAGCACAACCAGCTTCCGACTGCTGGATTCAGAATGCCTCTTACTTCAAACTAGACAACTTCACGGTGGGTTATTCGTTCCAGAAACTCCTTAACATGAACATCAGTGGACGTGTCTACGCAACTGCACAGAACATTTTCACCATCACCAAGTATGATGGACTTGATCCTGAAATTCAAAACGGTATCGAAAGCAGCATCTATCCTCGTCCGTTCACAACTATTCTTGGAGTAAGTCTGAACTTCTAATTTTACCTTATTACAATCAATTAAAAGGAAAATCATTATGAATATCAAAGGTATTAAAAATATAATGGCTGTGGTCTTCGTGGGTGTTGCCGCACTTTGCTTGACAGCATGTGACAACAACTCCAGTATCTTGGGTGGATCCTTGCATCCTGACAACCCCAACCCGCAGCAATCTACTCAAGCTGACTATGATGGTATTCTGAACAAGATATACGGTAACCTAGCACTAACAGGTCTGAGCGGTCCTCACGGCAATAGCGACCTTCCAAGTGATATCGACGAAGGTATGTCGGTGTTTATGCGCGTTGTTTGGTATGCCAACGAACTTCCTTCAGACGAGGCTCTTTGTGCTTGGTTGACGGATGCTGGTATTCCTGAGTTTAATCGTGGTACATGGGGAGATAACCATGCTCTATTGCGTGGTCTTTATTATCGCTGTATGTTCGGTATTACCCTCTCTAATTTCTTCCTCGATAATGCGCCTTCATCACTTGATGAATATAGTGCAAAAGTAGCCGAAGTTCGTTTCTTGCGTGCGCTGTACTATTTCTATTTGATGGATATGTTTGGCAATCCACCTTTTATCACAAACGTATCTGCCGAAGCACCTGTACAAGCTAGCCGTCAGGAAGTATTTAACTTCATCGAAAAGGAACTGAAAGACGTGATTGGCGAAGGTGAAGGCACCGATGTGCTGTCTGCTGCCAAAAGCGTGAAGTACGGTCGTGCCGATGTTGTGGCAGGCTATATGCTGCTGATGCGCATGTATCTGAATGCAGAGGTTTACACTGGTGAGGCTCGCTGGGCAGATGCCCGTAATTATGCAGAAAAGGCCATAAATTCTTCTTATACTCTGAGCACAACCAGCAAGAATGGTTATAGTGGTTATCAACTTCTGTTCATGGGTGATAACGACACCAACGGTGCTCAGAACGAAATAGTATTCCCAATCCTTTTCGATGGTGAGTTGACACAAAGCTGGGGTGGTGTGTTCCTAGCTGCCGGTACAGTAAATGCAGATGATATTGCTGCCTATCCCACAGGTATAAGTGCCAACTGGGGTGGTATCCGTGCGAAGCCATACTTCATTCGGAAGTGGTTCCCCAACGACGATGCTCCTTCTGGTACTCCCACAGACCTTATTGCAGCAGCAAGCGACGATCGTTGCTTATTCATGACTCAGGGCCATGAACTTGAAATCGCCAATGAGGACAAATTTGAGAATGGCTATGGCTATATAAAGTTCCTGAACACTCATGCTGACGGTTCAGAGACCCATAACGCCGATCATACCGACTACGACTTCCCACTCTTCCGTCTTGCAGAGGCTTATCTGACATATGCAGAAGCTGATGCCCGCCTGAATGGTGGCAATGTTGGTACAACAGGTCTGAATTATATTAAGGAGCTACGCAACCGTGCACATGCCAATGCCAACATCAGCGTATTCTCGCTTACAGACATCGAAGACGAATGGAGCCGTGAATTCGGTTTCGAAGGTCGTCGCCGTATGGATATGGTTCGCTTTGGCCACTTTGCAAATAATCGCCGTATATGGATCGGTGGTACTGCTGCTGGAGGAACCTTGCCTAACTATCGTAACATCTTCCCTCTGCCTTCAAGTGATCTGATTGCAAATCCGAACCTGAAGCAGAATGAAGGTTATTAAGCCTATAATAACAACATTTTTAAAACGAAATTGAAAATGAAAAAGTTAAGTATATTAGCATCTATGCTCACAGCATTAGTAGCCTTCACTGCCTGCTCTACCGATCGCGATGAGAATCCCGTTCTGTCGGTTCCCTCAGACGGCAGTTTCAAGCTCTATGCTCCTGGCATTACAGCCAATACCATCGATTTGGACAATTCTTCTAGCCTTACTTTCAAGGCTGATCAGCCCAACTATGGTTATACGGCTCCTATCGTTTATTTGATGGAATTAGCTGCTTCAGAAGACGGTAGCACTTGGTCTTCTTGGCAAACCCTTGACACTAGTAATGAGAATCCTCTGGCTATTACTGTTCCCACCAGCGAAATCGCCGGTGCTGTGACTACAGGTTTGGTTGAACTTGGCCGTAGCGAAGATGAGTTCCCGCTCACCTCTAAAATAAAGGCCCGTCTCCGTGCATATCTGACCGGTCAGGAGGAAACCACTTCCGTACTCTCTGAGGAAGTTCAGTTCACTGCTACTACTTCTTATGTATTACCCCCGATTCCATCTTCGCGCTTCTACATGGTAGGTGCCCTGCCTGGTTGGAATGGTGCCGGTGCCATCACAGCCCTGCTCTTCCCTGAAGGTGGCGATGTATACACCTACACCTCTAAATTTACTGGAGCATGGGATTTGAAAATCTGGGGTGAAGAAGATGCACTCACCGAGAATTGGAATGCAGCTTATGGTTGTATAACCGACGGCGATAACTCGCTTACAGGTACTATTATTAATGCTGATGCACAGGCAATCTCTGCACCTTCAGCAGAATACTACACCTTCACATTCGACAAGCATCATATGAGTTATTCATGGACGAAACTGGAGAATCAGGAACCCAAGGAATATGCTTCTATCTCTCTGATCGGTAACTTCAACGATTGGGCTGATGATGTAGACATGACTCAGGTGACACCTCACAACTGGTATGTTGAGCATGAGTTCACCATCGACGATGTGGAGTTCAAGTTCCGTGCCGACCATGATTGGGGTACCAACTGGGGGGCAGCTTGGACTGTTAGTGACACTGATTTCTACGCAGCAGGCGTGGGTGGTGGCGAAAACATCAAGTGTGCAAAAGGTAAGTACCGCTTCTATCTGAATGACATCACCAATGCGTTGATGGTATATCCCGTTGCTGAATAAACAATCCATTCATTAACTCAAAACAAACTGAACAATGAAAAAGATATCAATATATCTGATGCTCGCATTAGCGGGTTTGTTCATGACCGCTTGCGGTCCTGAGGATAACGAATTCGCTGGTCTGAAAAAGGCAGATGCCGATGGCGCAGTAGTAATACCTGGGTTCTCTGCCAGTGATTTAGGTGTCGTAAACCTCAATAATGTGGAAGTGAGTGAAGCACTTGACGTACAGGTATTCACTATCTCCCAAAATGCGCTACCAGAAGGTGTTGAACTATCAAAGGGTGAGATTGCGTTTGACGATGGTACCGTCCTGCCTGCCACAGCTGACGGTAAGGTCTCTGGTGAGGATCTGTCAGCTTATGTCGCTTCTCTTTACGGTCTGCGCCCGGAAGCACGTTCGGTAACTGGCACAGTCTATCTCTATGCAGTCCAGAATGGCGCTGCTGTGAAGATCAATGCTGGCGACGTCACCTTCCAGGTGGTTCCTAAGGCTCCTGAGATTGAATCTGTCTATTACTTCACTGGAACCCTGAACGGTTGGGACAATAGCAACACCGACTATGAGCTTAGCAACGGCGGGCTCGATCCTTATGAGAATCCAGAGTTCATCATGCGACTACCTGCTCCGGAAGATGGTGGTGATATCGAGTTCAAGGTAACACCTGCTTCGATGATTGGCACAGGAGACTGGAGCAAATGTCTGGCTAGCGACGGCGAAGGCAAGTTTGCCTATAATAATGGCGGTGACGGCGGCAATTTGAAGATCAAGGCTGTTGAAGGTGCAGAATTCTATAAGGTTACTTTCAACATGCTCGAATTCACCTATACTGTAACAGCAGGCTTTGCAACACCTGAGACCTGGTATCTCGTTGGCAGCTGCATCGGTGACGGATCTTGGGGCAATAGTTCATTTGACAATGTCGGTACATCGCTCTTCCCCCTTGCACGTGTTAGTGGTACGACCATCTCTTATACCGGCTACTTCACTACCGATGGCTTTAAACTCATCAAGACCCCAGGCTCATGGAATGACCAATGGGGACAGGGAACTAACGGATATGTAAAGAATGACGGAGGATCAGGCAACATAACTGTGCCTTCGGCAGGTTACTATACCGTGACGCTCAACACCATGACCGACGAACTCACTATTGAGCCCGCTGACGTCACTCCTACTACCTACGAGGTAGGTATGGCAGGCTCGTTTAATGGTTGGAGTTTCGAGGCTATGACACGCTGCCCGGGTAATGACCACTTGTGGAAAACAGAAATGATCGTCAAAGGTGCCGAGGAAGCCAAGTTCCTCATTGACGGTTGGTCGGTGAACTGGGGTGCAACAGATTTCCCAACGGGAATTGGTACGCAAAACGGCCCGAACATCCCTGTGGAAAAGGGCAACTACATTGTCATCTTCAATGACATCACAGGAGGCTACAACTTCATCAGAACTGATGCTGAAGAAGAGGAAGAACCCGTCAAAGAACCCGATGTCTGGTATCTCGTTGGTAGCTGCATCGGTGACGGATCCTGGAACAATTCTTCTGTTGATAACGTCGGAATATCGCTATTCCCATTGGCTTGTAATGGTGAAAACACCATTTCCTACACGGGCTATTTCACAACTGACGGCTTCAAGCTCATCAAGACCCCAGGTTCATGGGGTGATCAATGGGGACAAGGCGCCGATGGCTATGTGAAGAACGATGGCGGCTCCGGGAACATAACGGTTCCTTCAGCAGGTTACTATACCGTGACTCTGAATACAGCCACCGACCAACTCACCATTGTGCCTGCCAACATTACTCCCGAGAGTTATGCCGTAGGTGTGGCTGGTGATTTCAACGGATGGGGCTATCAGGCAATCGATCTCTGTCCAGGCAGCGAGCATCTATGGAGAGCCGAACTCTCTTTCAATGATGATTCAGGACTTAAGTTCCTCATCGACGGATGGTCGGTGAACTGGGGTGCTGGAGCGTTCCCGTCGGGCATTGGTGAACAGAATGGTGCAAATATCCCCGTGAAGAGTGGCAACTATATCGTTGTTTTCAACGACATCACAGGAGGCTATAACTTCATTAAAAAGTAATATTGTAACATCCTTTCAATAACCGCGGGGCGAGCAGCATTTAGCCGACTCGCCCCGCTTTTTCAATCTCTCATGGGATATGACATTATGACATCAAAAACTAAACATATCCTCATCGCGTGGCTCATGATTTTCATGAACACAACGCTTTATGCGCAACCCAAGCGTTATCTGGGCGGCGATGTGTCGCTGTTGCCAAGATACGAAGCCCAAGGCACGGTCTATAAGGACTTCAACGGGCGACAGGTGAAGCTGCTACCCTTCCTGAAGCGGCAAGGATGGAACATGATTCGTGTCCGTCTGTTCGTCGATCCGCAGAATGCGCCTGAAGGTCATAAAGGCGAGGGCGTTTGTCAAGACCTGAACTATGTCATTGGGCTATGTCGCCAAATCAAAAAGGCAGGCATGCAAATCATGCTCGACTTCCACTACAGCGACACCTGGGCCGATCCTGGCAAACAGTTCACGCCCAAGCGCTGGGAGCATTGCGATGCCAAGGCAATGGTCGATAGCGTCTATACTTATACCCGAGCCTCGCTCTTGGCAATGAAAAAGGCCAGTGTGTCGCCTGAGATGATTCAAGTGGGCAACGAAATTACCAACGGCATGCTTTGGCCGACAGGACAACTCTACACAAAGGGTGACAGCACCACCACTGAAGCGCGCTGGGATGTCCTCTGCGACCTCATCAAAGCAGGTAGCAAGGCCTGTCGCGAAATCTGTCCCAAAGCACAGATCATCATCCACACCGAAAAGGCTGGTAATTGGGATGTCACGCGCGATTATTACACGCAATTACGACAGTGCAAGGTCGACTACGACATCATCGGCCTCTCCTATTATCCCATGTGGCACGGCACCATCCCTAATCTTGGCCAGACCATCGACCGTCTTTCCTGGCTCTTCCCAGAGAAGCCTGTCATGATTGTAGAAGCAGCGGCCTATTACTCCCATGAACGCGACCCGTGGTCAAAGGCTGATTCCTATGCAGAGTTCTTCCCCATCAGCATCGAGGGGCAGGCACAGTTCACCCGTGAACTCGTTGCAGAGTTGAATCGCCATCATAATGTCACTGGTCTTTTCTGGTGGTTCCCTGAGGAGAATGCTTTCGGCAACAACGTCACAAAAGGCTGGCTCAACCGTGGTCTTTTCGACAACCGCACTGGCCAAGCCCTCCCTGCATTAAAAGAGTTCAACAAGTTTGGGGGTACCTAACCTGCGATAGGCACGGAAGTGACAAGGAAAACGATTGAAAGTCCCGTATGAACTAATGGCTCCCCCTAGCAAACCTATCATGAGTGCCGTCCGAAATTATTGCCGACCCGTGTCAAACAACCGTTCGACTTGAGTCAACCGACTTGACGACTCGAGTCAACCAACTAGATGACTCCATGTCAGAAAGCAATAGAGTGTAATTGCGATTACTTTACAAATTCTTTGATCTTGGCGATGTATTCGGCCTTGTGCCCGAGGTAAGAGAGGGCGTGTTCAGCACCTTCGGCTATCCAGAGGGCCTTTATGCCAGGTTTCGCCTCATAAAGGGGATAGACCATGTGTAAGGGCACAAAAGTATCAGCATTGCCATGAATGAACAGCATGGGGTAGCGGCACTTCCTGGCCTGTTCAAGAGCCGACGCCTCGCCGAAGCTCCAGCCATCGCGCAGACGGCAAAGCAGGCTTGTGGAATACATCAGGGGGAAGGCAGGCAGGCCGAACTGCTCCTTCAACTGGCAGGCGAACTCATCCCAGACGCTGGTGTAGCCGCAGTCCTCGACGAAGCGCAGATCCCGGATGCCGGCGGGCATCTCCTCGCCCGAGAGCATCATCGTGGTGGCAGCACCCATCGAAACCCCATGCACCACCATCGTGTCTTTCTGGAACGTCTTCAGCCAATGCAGCGCATCGAGCCGGTCCTTCCAGCCCATCTGTATGGCCCCGCCCTCGCTCTCGCCACAGGCATGCAATTCAGGCATCACAACGTTGTAGCCCAGCTCGTGCTCGTAGATACGCGCCAGCCAGAAGAACTCCACGGCACAGTCGCGCCAGCCGTGAATGACGAGGGCCGTACGAGTGCTGCCCCTGTCGACGAAGAAAGCATGATGGCGCTCGCCCGAGGGCATTGTGAGGAACGTGTCGCGCAAGGCCCCTATAGCTCGCAGACTGTCGACCCACGCCTTGCTCTCAGGATAGGCCTCGAACTGCTGCCGATAGCACGAGTCGGTATCCATCCGGTTCGGATCGGGCGCCAGCGAATAGTCGAGCATATAGAAACTGCCGCCAATCAGGGCAATCACGAAAACGGCCAAGACAATGGCCAATGTCCACAAAAGTTTCTTCATTGTTCAATCTGATTTTGACTGCAAAGATAACTCTTTTCTTTGAGATTCACCAACAATCCCTCCAAAATGTTTATTATTTGCGCGGTGATTCATAAGGAACAATGCAACCGATTGCGCACTGTGACTCAAACATTTATAGCCGATGGGAGCACCAGTATACATCTTTTTTGTTTATCTTTGCACCAACATTAACAATCAAAATAATAAAAACGCTTATGCAAAGACTTTACACGACACTCATCGCCATTATTGCCACCATCAGCATGATGGCTCAGGGCTGGCCCGCAAACTATGGTGGCGTCATGCTGCAGGGATTCTTCTGGGACTCCTACAACGACACGCAATGGACACGACTGGAGAAACAAGCTGACGACCTGGCCACCACGTTCGACCTGGTATGGATTCCGCAGAGCGGTAACAGCGGTGGTACGTCAATGGGCTATGATGACCTATGGTGGTTCAATAACTACAACAGTTCTTTTGGCAGCGAGGCTGAGTTGCGTTCGATGATCAACACTTTCAAGGCGAAGGGTATCGGCACTATCGCTGATGTGGTCATCAACCATCGTAAGAATGTTAGCAATTGGGTAGACTTCCCCAAAGAGACCTATAATGGTGTGACCTACGAAATGAAGGCGACGGATATCTGCGCCAATGATGATGGCGGCAAGACCAAAACATGGGCTTCACAGAATGGCTATTCATTGAGTGTGAACAATGATACAGGTGAAGGCTGGGACGGTATGCGCGACCTGGATCACAAGAGCGAGAATGTGCAGACGATAGTCAAGGCTTACCTGAACTTCCTGCTCAACGACCTGGGCTACGCAGGTTTCCGCTACGACATGGTGAAGGGCTACAGCGCATCATATACGAAGATGTATAATGAGGACAGCAAACCCCAGTTCTCTGTGGGTGAATGTTGGGATAGTTCGAACACCATCAAGAACTGGATTGACGGTACGGGCAAGACCAGTGCCGCCTTCGATTTCCAGTTCCGTTACACTGTCCGCAATGCTATCAACGCGGGCGACTGGACTTATTTGAACAAACAGAACCAAGGCAACTGGCCGCTCGTTAGTAGCAATTATAACAACGGAAGCTATCGCCAGTATGCCGTCACCTTCGTTGAGAACCATGATGTTCAAGACAGGGGAACCACGAATAATTATAATCCCGATCCCATTAAGAAGGATACGCTGGCGGCCAATGCCTATTTGTTGGCTATGCCTGGCACACCTTGTATTTTCCTTACGCACTGGAAAGCTTATAAACAGGAGATTGCCAACATGGTGGCTGTGCGCAAAGCTGTTGGCATCACCAATACCAGTGTACCTCAGAACGTGGCCTCGAACAAAGACTATTATGCTGTGCAGACCACAGGCAGCAAGGGCAAGCTGCTCGCTGTCGTAGGCACTAAGGCAGACAGTTACCAGCCTACAAGCACGGAATGGAAAAAAGCCATTAGCGGCTACCACTATGTTTACTATGTCAGCGGCATAGAGCCAGAGAGCATTGTCTATCCGACATTCAAGCCCAGCGATTTCCAGAAATACTCGATTTCCGTCAATGTAAATGTCGATCAGGTAGGCTGGAGCAGAGTAAACTTCTGGACATGGGGTGGTGATGGCAGTCATGCACCAAAGAACGGCAACTGGCCTGGTGACCAAGTTACGAGCACTACCGAGATTGGAGGTAAGAAATGGTACACCCAGACCTACACGATTAATGAAGATTATGATGCCGTGAGTTTCGTGTTCAGCACAAGCACAGGCAGTCCGCAGACCGTTGATGTTACAAATGTCACTACAGACAAGTTCTTTGAGATATCCGCTTCAAAAGATGGCAGCAAACATTTGGTGAACGATGTAACAGCGAGCTATATTTCGGGCATCAGTCCTATAACCTTTAAGACCGTTGGCAACGGCAAGGTCTACACCCTCGACGGTCGGCTGGTGCGCACTAATGACAGTCTGGACAACCTGCCGAAGGGTGTCTACATCATTAACGGTAAGAAACACGTACTTAAATAGATTAGTTGCTCTTTTTGAAAACAGCGCGGACGGCAAACCAGCAGTGCATCAGGAAAGTACTGATACGTCCGTAATGACTCTCCATCACCTTGTAGCGCTCGATGAGTGACTCGCGGTGGTGGAGTGTTGTTTGTCCCTCTTGGGTGTAATTGGCCACCACCATGTGCAGGTTCAGCAAAGGCACATTCTCCCTGGCCGCGGCCTTCATAATGCGGATACACCAGTCAACATCGGCAGAATAGCGGTATTTCTGATTGTAAGTCGTGGCAATAGCAAAGTCAGTACGGGCATAGAAAGCCTGATGGCAGACGAGCATACCGTGACGGAACGACTTCCATGTGAGGTTTTCCGGCGGTGCGAGACGACGGTGATGCAGAAAACGACCCTCACCATCGACGATGTCTGTATCGCCGTATAATACAGCGGGGGATTGGCCGTTGACTGTTGAACACTGACCATTGATGCGCGAGGCAATGTCGGGAGCGGGTAGGAAGTCACCGGCATTGAGGAAACAGACATAATCGCCATCTAATGACCGCAAACCCTTGTTCATCGCATCATAGATACCATTATCGGGCTCTGACATCAACAGCACTTTATGACCATTATCAGCCGCATTTGAACGCTCGATATAGTCGTTGACCATTTCAATGGTGCCATCTGTCGAGGCGCCATCGATAATCAGGTGCGTGATTTCGGGATAGTCCTGCTCAAGCACGCTGTCGAGCGTACGCTGCAACACCTTCGCAGCCTGATAGGTGATGGTGACGTAGGTGATCCTGATCATAGTCCGTAATGCTTAAAGGCCATCGCCTGCTGATAGACATCGAGATATTTCAAGGCTACGCTTTGCTGGGAATAGCACTGTGCCACCTTATGAACAGCCTGCGAACTGAGCGACTCATAATCGGCCTCCTGTAATACCCAGGCGATACCCCTGGCTAAATCAGCAGCATCACGATAGGCTGCCACATAGCCGTTCTTTTTGTGGTTGATTTCCTCTGGTATGCCACCCACCCTGAAAGCGACACAGGGGACACCACAGGCCATCGCCTCCATAATCGTATTGGGTAGGTTCTCTGAAAGCGACGGCAGCACGAATACATCAGCGGCATTGTAGACATCGACAACACGCTGTTCATCATTGACATAACCGAGTGGGTGTGACTTCATCGGCAACTGCTCTACAACCTCTTCAGCATGTCCTCCGAGGATTATTACTTCACACTGGTCTTTAATAAGGTTGTCCAACTGATGACAAGCATCGACGAGATACGACATACCCTTGTTAGCGTTGGTTACCCGTTGCGAGGCAAAGAGAATCAGTTTCTTATCGAGGGGCAGCCCCAGCCGCTGACGAGCCTCCTGCTTATTACCTTTTTTATAAGTATGTGTGTCGATAGGGTTGGGGATGTTGACAATCTTCTGGCCTTTGAGCAGAGCGCTCGACTTTGCCTCCGATTCCAGCCATTGGCTACAAGCCACATAATAGATATTTCCATTGGCTTGCATCTGTTGTTTCTTCTGCCAGATGCGTGATGCCAGATCATTACGGCTCCCACCGCCAGGCAGGTACTTGCAATTGGCACAATGGTTAACGAAATAACGGCATCCGAGGGTAAGATGACAAATAGCTGTAGCCGGCCAGATGTCGTGCATGGTCCATACCACAGGCTTCCCGCTTCGCAAAATCTTGTGAATACCGTTCAGTGAGAGCATGCCTTGATTGATCCAGTGCAGATGGATGACATCAGCCTCTTGGAACTCCCGCAGTTTGGTGATGTCGGAGCCGGAATTAGCGATATCAATTTCGAAAAGATGCTTGCGGGAGAAGTGCAGTTGACAGAAGATGACGAATCGCTCCCAAAGAAAATGCCAATGGAGCATCGCCGACTTAGGGAGTCCGACAACCGTCAGGGCATCTGTCTCCTTGTCGCGCACCAGCATCTTTGCCTTCACGCCATTATTGTTGAGCGCTTTCATCAGACGGTTGGCAGCAACTGCTGCTCCACCAGTCCGTTCACTCGTGTTGACGATCAGAACCCTCATGCGGCCTTTGCTCTTTCTTTAGCCAGTCGCTTGGCTTCTTTCTCCTTGCGCTTCTGCTCTTTTCTCAGTTCTTTTTCTCTACGCTTCTGCTCTTTCTGAGCTTCCTTTTCCTTGCGCTTCTGTTCTTTTTCGAGTTCCTTTTCGCGCTTCTTCTGTTCCTTTTGCAGTTTCTTCAGCTCCTTGGCACTCTGTTTGGCAGCTTCTTTCTCGCTGACAGCCTCCTCCTTCACCTTCGTGGCTTCCTCAAGCTTTTCGCGCAACATCTCCTTGTCGAAGGTGAACACATGGCCGAATATACCTAATGACAGAATCTGGTCTTTACCCTTCAGACGAACATGGGTCGTATTAAGAATAAAGTAATTGTCGACTTTCAACTTGGAGTTAAGGGCAGTCTCGATGGTTTTCAGAACCACGCCCTTGCCAAGATTCGTCAGCACATTGTCACCGAACCCTCTTTGCTCAGCCTCCTCATCGACAAACTCCGTTACCGCTTCCATCATGGCCTCTTTGTGGGCCTGTTTGTCGGGCACCATCTGCGTCATCAGCACAGCCAGGAGCAGAATAATCGCCACAATCAATAGTTTTTTCATCTTACTATACCTTATTTATATAATTATGGTGCAAAGATACATTAAGTTTGCAAAAAAACCAAGAAAATGGTATATATATTTAGTGTTTTCGCACACAACCGCTTGATTTATGTCAAGAATGAAGGGTAATTATACACTTAATATACCACTTTTCTTGCAAAAAAAGAAAAATCGTTGTAATTTTGCAGTGTCAAAAGGTTAATAGATTGTTTTAGGTTAGTAGTAATATTTATAGTTTTAGGTTTTTAGTTATTGGTAAAAGAAAGTTTTCAGCTGTGGATAACAGGAGGTCGCTGTGAAGCTCCCTTTTAAACTT